>SWBY01005211.1_pt1 | contig 147409 bp, 159 predicted proteins | sample 4693071 | NCBI WGS metagenome assembly SWBY01 (sample SAMN10267273, study PRJNA491770) | bioreactor metagenome | isolation source: DHS bioreactor inoculated with marine methane seep sediment | place: Japan: Omine Ridge, Nankai Trough | collected 2006-05-06 | reverse complement strand
TCAACTAACGGAGGTGCAGACTGGAATATCACAGGAAATCTAGCTGGTGCCAGTGGTGCACAATTTTTATTAGTTTTATAAATCAAAGGGATATTTATTAGTAGAAAAATAAACTTGTAAGTAGTAAAATAATAATCACTTTGGTGGCTGGTGTGGTACTGCTATAACTTGTGGGGGATACTATAGGATCTCTGTTATAGGAATGTAGTTTAAGTGATTCGGAGGATTTGGCTTGTCCGAGTGTAGATATATCATGTTATATGTTGGATCAGGGATGTATATAAAATGATGTTTATAATTTATTGGATTTATTGTATAATATAGTTAATTAAATATATAAAAATTAATTAAATAAATAATAATTAACGAAATGCATATGAAAAAATTAAACTTATTAATCGTGCTGATTGTTGTTATCGGTGTATCTTTAGTAGCATATACCGTGTCAGCTATATCAACTACACCTAGTTTTGAAGTTACTGATAATCCATTTGGTGGACCTACTATTATTAATGCTTCTTTTACGGTGGCACCAGTAACTATCGGACAGAATGAAGATGTTGAATTTTCAGTTGGTGTTGAAGATATTTCTGGTATAGCTTCAGTAGAAACATTGATAAAAAGTAGTAATGGAACATTAGTAGATACAACAATTTTGTATGACAATGGGGTAGCTGGTGGGGATGCTATTGAAGGAGATGGAATTTATGGTGGTGTTTGGAATTCTGGTTCGTTAGCCAGTGATACATATTCAATATCTGTTAAAATGCAAGATCGTTTAGGCAACTTTAATACTGATACAGCTGTAGGAACTGTGGTAGTAGATAATACCGCAGGTGCACCAACTGGATGCACTTCTAATGCTGAATGTGGCTCCAATGCTTCAGATAAGTGTTGTAATACGGTTTGTATGGTAGATGAATGTATCGATGACCTTGAGTGTACATCTGGTACAAATGGAGTTTGTAATACAACGTCTTGTCCATCAGTTTGTGAATATACTTCTACTTCTGATGTCACCCCAGTTATTTCTAGTTCATTGACTGCTAGTGGAGAAGAAGGAAATGATTTTCATTATCAGATTGTAGCTGATAATATTCCTACAAGTTTTAATGCAGTTGGTTTACCAGTAAATTTAGATATTAATACAACTACAGGTATCATTTCTGGAATTTTGGATGCAGGGACAAGTGGACTATCACCATATAGTGTAACTATTAGTGCTACCAATGCTGCTACCGTTCCTACTGATACTCAAACATTAGTACTGACTGTTGCAGCTTCAGCAGATACTATTCCACCGGTAGTTAGCATTATTAGTCCATTAGATAGAACAATTGATCCTAATCAACCTTTTACTAGTGATACTATTATTGTTAAGGCATTGGCAACGGATGAGACTAATGTTCAACAGGTAGAATATTTTATTGATGGCAGTCCTCAAAGTACTCAGTTATATGAATATGATTCACTTAATAATCCAGGTGAATATTGGGAGACTTTAGTATTACCAAACGGTGTAAGCACTCTAACCGCAGTAGCTGGCGATGGGACGAATTTTACTACAAGCGCACCAGTAGAGGTAGAATTGAATATGCCAAATTCAGCTCCTGTAATTAATGCATTTATGGATGTTGATGATGCAGGTGCGCAATATGTAGGTGATTATGATAATGGTGATACTATTAGGTTTAAGTCAGATTCGTCTGACGATGGTCTTGTGATTCAGGTTGAAATTTATAAAAATGGTGGTTCTGGACCTTTGGCAGAGAATACGCCAGCAGTACCGGCGTCTGATTTATCAATTATTTTTGGAATTGGAGCCAGTACAATCACTTATCTTGATGAGGCGATGGAAAAATATGCAGCTGAGACAAGTAATTTTAAATTGCCTTTTATCCCAGTTGCTAAGGCGGAAATTATTGGTAATCAAAATTGTACAACAACAACAACAACACGTGTTCGCCAAGTATACGCTGTAGTTTATGATGACGCTGATTTATCAACTACAAGTGGAATGGTTGATGTCACAATTAATACTACAAGTACAAATTGTGTAAACATTCCACCACCAGCAGGTGCAGGAGCATAGAAATATGGTAAATAAAAAAGAACAAGTTGAAGATATATTCGCTGAAGTTGAAAAAACTCCAGTTAGTAAGAAGGTGATAAAAAAATCTAAACCAGTAAGTAGATCTAGAATAGTTAAACAACCAGTACTTCCTACTAATTCAAATCCTATTAATAGTAGGAAGGGGAGTCCGATGAGAGCTTTGGTTATATTTGTTATAGTTGTAATTTTGGGTATGGCTTATGTGATTATTAGTGGTTTTTTTGATAGTGGTTCAGAAAATACTACAAATACTGGTAATACAAATTTGACTAATTATAATCCCCCAGCAACAAATAGTAATTCAACTACTAATATAGATAATACTGATGTGACATTACCAATAAATGTAAATACTGGTCCATTGGATACTGATGGAGATGGATTATCAGATGAAGAAGAAATAAAAATTGGTACAAGTTTGACTAGCAAAGATACTGATGGAGATGGTTTATTTGATCGTGAGGAGGTAGAGGTTTATAAAACAAATCCTAAACTTAAAGATACTGATAGAGATGGAATGGATGATGGAGTAGAGATAGAAAATGGATATAATCCTAACGGAGAGGGCTTGTTATTGGATCTTCAGGAGGCTATTAAAAATTTATAATATTAATTAAAATATTTTCATGAAAGAAGACAAAAAAGAAATTTTACAGGAAAATAGTGATTCTTCTAAAGTAAAAAAGACAAAAATATATACAATGCCAAGTAAGTTTTATGTTGAAGATAATTCTAGTGGTGGCGGAAAAAATTATTTCTTAATTATAGCAATAATTGTGTTGGTTTTAGCAATTGCTGGGGGAGGAGTATATATGTTATTACAGAAAGACAGTGAACCAGAACCTATTGTTCCTATAGAGAATGTTAATAGTACTGTAAATTCAAATTCAAATGAAAATATCAATGTTAATGTTAATTCAAATACTAATTTAGATACTAATATAAATAGTAATTCTAATTTGAATGTAAAAAATGTTAATCTAAATTTGTTCAATGATAATGTCAATACTAATATACCAGTCAATTTGAATATAAATTCTAATGTGGGAAGTAGTTTAGATACTGATAAAGATGGTTTGACTGACATTGAAGAGGCTTTATTTGGTACCAGTATTTCTTTGGCTGATACGGATACAGATGGTTATACAGACGGTCAGGAAGTTGTAGGAGGATATGACCCGAAAGGAGAGGGTAAATTAGAAAATAGTCAGAAAGTAAGATTTTATAACGATGTTGTTAGTGGTTTTTCATTATTATATCCATCTGCTTGGGTAGTAGATAATGATCCTATTAATCCAGGGGGTAAAATATTTACTTCTGGAGAAGAATTTGTTGTAGTAAGTATTCAAGATAATCCAGCTAATCTATCTGCTCGTGATTGGTACCTAACTAAGTCTCCCGGGATTAATTCTTCCTTAATAAAAACAGTTAGTAATTGGGAAAATGATTTAAATGGCGTAATTAGTTTAGATGGTTTGAATGTTTATTATTCTAAGAGTAGTAAAATTTATGTTTTGAGTTATAATATTAATATCTTGAGTGAAGCAAGTTTTAGCACTGTTTTTGAAATGATGTCCAATAGCTTTAACGCTTCTACTCCATCTCGAACAAATACTAACACTAACAGTAATACTAATTTAAATACAAACACAGCTGTTAATTCTAATTCAAATACTAACACTACCACTAACAGTAATACTAATTCTGAAATAAGATTATAAATGAAGATAAGTATAAATAATGTTGGAGGTTTTAGTATCCATAAAAAGCAAATTGATAAATTGTTTAAACTGATTCGTAATGAGTTTAAACAGCTAATAGGTTGTCAGGTTTCTGTCGCTATTATCGATAACATTGAGATGAAAAAATTGAATAATCGTTATCGTCGTATTAATAAAGCTACTGATGTTTTGTCTTTTCCGGAATATAAAAGTTTGAAGGCAATAAATAAAAAAAGTTACCTCGGTGAAATAATTATTTCTTATCCATATATTAAAAAGCAAGCCAAAGAAAATGGCAAAACTATACAATGGGAAATCGCTTATATGTTGACTCACGGTTTATTGCATTTGATAGGATATGACCACTTGAACAACAAAGATGAACAGAGAATGAAGCAGAAAGAAAAGACCATAATGCAAAAATATGATAAAATAAAGTTATAAAATATTTATGTCTATCATTAATTTTCATAAATTAGGTAAAAGTTTCCAATATGCAATGAGGGGTTTTTGGTATGTATTTAAAAATGAGCAGAATGTTAAACTTCATGTTATGATTGGGCTTGGTGTGGTTGTAATGATGGTATATTTTCAAGTTGCTCTATGGCAAGCAATCATCCTATTTTTGGTGATAACTATGGTTATTGTATTAGAATTGATTAATACAATATTTGAAAAAATGGTTGATATATTAAAGCCAAGAATTCATTCTTATGCAGAGGTAATTAAGGATGTTATGGCGGCTACTGTTCTTGTAACATCAATAGGAGCGGTTATAATAGGAGTACTAATATTTGCACCATATATATTCTCAAAATAGAGCTAATAAACAATATATGTGTTCAGTTCAAAACTCTTTTGCAAATAATGAAAATTTATTCTATAATATATATAAGATAAAGAATTAAATAAGTTAATATAATACACTCTAAAATATGGCAAAGGAAGAAATAATTACAGGACTAGATATAGGATCAACTACAATCAGAGTAGTGGTAGGTCAAGTAAATCCGAATGATAATAAGATACATATTCTTGGTGCTGCTGAGAATCCAACAGAAGGTGTTAGTAAAGGGTCAATCACCAGTATTGAAGATGCTGTATCATCAATCTCAGGCGCTCTGGAGACTGTAGAGCGTATGACTGGTATTCCTGTTGAGCATGCTTACATAGGGATCAATGGTAGTCATATTACATCACAGGATAGTCATGGAGTTATAGCTGTTTCCAAATCTGATGGAGAGATTAGAGAAGAGGATGTAGAAAGAGTTATTGAAGCAGCTCAGGCTGTAGCGACTCCACCCAATTACGAAATATTACATGTCATCCCACGTAGCTTTACAGTTGACAATCAGAAAGGAATAAAAGATCCAATCGGAATGACTGGAATTCGTTTGGAAGTAGATGCTCAGATTATTCAAGGACTCACTTCACAAGTAAAAAATTTAACAAAATGTATTTATCGTACAGGTATAGATATCGATGATTTAGTTGTAGGTGTTTTGGCAAGTTCAGAATCTGTACTTACTAAAAAGCAGAAAGATCTAGGAGTTGCGATTTTGAATATCGGAGGAGCTACAACAAGCTTGTTAGTATTCGAAGAAGGTGATGTTTTGCATAGTGCTATCTTACCTCTCGGTGCTAGTCATATTACAAATGATATTGCTATCGGTTTGCGAACTTCTATAGACTTGGCAGAAAAAATTAAAGTTGAATATGGGAGTGCTTTACCTGATGAGATAAATAAGCGTGAAGAGATTAACTTAGGTGAGCTTGATTCTCGTGAAGAGGGGGTAGTTTCACAGAAACATGTAGCGGAGATTATTGAAGCAAGATGTGAAGAAATATTTAAAATTGCTGATAAAGAATTACAAAAGATTGACCGTTCCGGATTATTACCTGCTGGTATTGTTTTAACTGGTGGTGGATCAAAATTATCTGGTTTGGTTGAGGTAGCAAAAAAAGAGTTTAAACTTCCTGCCGCCTTAGGTTATCCTTTGAATTTAGGTACGACCCCAGTGGATAAAGTAAATGATCTTAATTTTTCTACAGCTATCGGATTACTTTATTGGGGTGTTACATTAAATTCTAGAGATGGTGATTCTTCAGGTAAAATTAAAATTCCAAAGTTTTCTTCTGTTTCAGATGCAACTAATTCAATGAAGAAATGGTTTAAAACTTTGATTCCTTAATATTAATAATTTATGAAATCTAATAATATGGAAATAAAGCCGGAAATTGAAACTTTTGCAAAAATAAAAGTTGTCGGTATTGGTGGTTCAGGTGGAGCTGCTATAGACCGTATGATCGATAGTAAGATCAGAGGAGTTGATTTTGTGGCTATAAACACCGATGCACAGGCATTACATCATTCTAAGGCAACAAATAAGCTTCATATTGGTAAAACTACAACACGTGGGCTAGGAGCTGGTATGGATGCAGAGATAGGCAGAAAAGCTGCAGAGGAGAATCAAGACGAAATTCATGACTTATTAAAAGGATCTGATATGGTATTTGTTACCTGCGGTCTTGGTGGTGGTACAGGTACAGGAGCAACTCCTTTAGTAGCCGAGATTGCTAAAGATGTTGGCGCGTTGACTGTTGCAGTTGTAACTAAACCATTTGCATTTGAAGGTGCTCAACGCAAGCAGATAGCTGAAAGTGGTTTAAGTGAATTATCCGATCGCGTGGACACAATTATTACTATTCCTAATGATAGAATATTACAAATAATAGATAAGAAAACATCTTTGTTAGAAGCGTTTAGTACGGTTGATGAAGTGTTGCGTCAGGGTGTGCAGGGTATTTCAGATTTAATAACCATACCCGGTTTGATTAATGTTGATTTTGCTGATGTACGGTCCATTATGGAAAGTGCTGGATCCGCTTTAATGGGCATAGGACAAGGAGCGGGGGATAACAGAGCAGTAGATGCTGCCAAAGCTTCTATTGATAGTCCATTGTTAGAATTGTCTATTGAGGGCGCTAAAGGAATATTGTTTACAGTTTCCGGTGGTTCAAATCTAGGAATGTATGAGGTTAATGAGGCTGCTAGGATTATCACAGCTTCCGCTGATCCTAATGCACGAGTCGTGTTTGGTGCAGTAATTGATGAATCTTTGAAAGATGAGATAAAAATCACAGTAATTGCCACAGGATTTGGTGGAAAACATAAATCTGTCAAAAAAATTAAACCTATGGAATTTGAAATGAATAAAGATAGGGATACTGTACCTTCTTTTAACCCACCAGCATCTAAACCATCATTTTCTTCATCAAAAATTAAAGAAACTCCTTATGTAGCACCTAAGCCAGTTGCTAATAAGCCGGCAGTACCAACCTCTCAGCCAATGGAAGCAAATACTGAAGAAGTTGCACCAACAAAAGAAGAGGATGATTTAGAAATACCTGCATTTATAAGAAAGAAAATGATGTAACTCAAATATTTAATAATATAATTATAAACGCCCCGATAGAGTGGGGCGTTTTTGTTTAATATGAACTGGCTTAAGAGTTTTCCCCAGGACATTTTCATATTTTGTAGTATTGGAAAATATTATTTACAATTATAATCAAAATATTCATTTTTATTAATAAATAAGATAGTTTACATTTTCATGTTTTTCATATAAAATAAATAGTAAGAAAGGGGAATCATCTTTTTTCGAAAATAAAAATAAAATTTACAATTTCAGACATATGCATTTAATGTGTCTTTTTTTAACGCCTGATTTGATTGAATTTATCCACAGTAAGAAAAAATTTTGTATTTTTTTAACATTATTCACCATTTTGGATAGCTCAAATCTTTTATTTAATCTAAGGTTAGCCTAAAATTATACCCCCACTCTTGCAATTTCTATATGTTGTGGTATAATAGAGTAAAGGTATACTACATATAGTATAAAAGTGTTATGAAATGCCCAGCTTGTCAGCATGCAGATTCAAAAGTTACAGATTCACGTTTAATTAATGAGGGGATGGCTATACGCCGTAGACGTGAATGTTTGAAGTGTAGCTTTAGGTTCTCTACCTATGAAGAGGTAGAAATTTTGAATCTAACAGTTATAAAGAGGGATGGAGGCACTGAGCTATATAGTAAGGATAAGCTGGAGTCTGGTATAAGAAAATCTTTTGAGAAAATAGCTATTACTCAGGATAATTTCAAAAGATTATTAAACAGGATTGAACGTGATATTCAACACACTGGTAATAATCATGAAATTAAAGCTAGTAAGATAGGTGATATTATAATGAAACATTTGCGTCGGGTTGATGAGGTAGCTTATATCCGTTTTGCTTCGGTCTATCGATCGTTTAAGGATGCAAAAGCTTTTCAACGAGAACTCAAAAAAATTATTAAAAAAAATAAATAACAATTTCCGGCAAAGCCGGATCCGGCTCTGCCGGAAATTATTAATCGTCTATTAAGAATAGACTTAAAGGAAATATAAAAATATGCTTAAGGGAAAAGAAATAAAAAAAATTAAAAAGAGAGATGGACGTGTTGTCCCCTTTGATCAATCAATGATTACAAACGCTATTTATAAAGCAGGTAAGTCAGTTGAGATAGATGATATGAAACAGGCTGAGAAATTATCAAAAAAAGTAATCGATACATTAAAAAAACAATTTGATCATACTAAATTCCCAACTGTTGAACAAATTCAGGATATAGTAGAAGAAGTATTGATAAAAGAGGATAAAACTAAAATCGCTAAAGCATATATTTTATATCGTAAGGAGCATCAGAAGCTTCGTGAGCAGAAGGGTTCTTATGTCGGTACTTCAGAGCTAGATACAAATTTATCTATCAATGCTCTAAGAGTGCTTAGTAAAAGATATTTTAAGAAAAGTGCGTTAGGTAAAGTTATTGAAACACCATCTGAATTATTTCATCGAGTAGCAGGTAATATTGCAAAAGCAGATTTACAGCATGATACTTTACTTTCAAAGCCGGTAGATGTAGAAAAAACAGAAGAAAAATTTTATCATATGATGACTGAATTAGAGTTTTTACCAAATTCACCAACTTTGATGAATGCGGGTAAAGATTTGCAACAGCTAGCAGCATGTTTTGTTTTGCCAGTTGGTGATTCAATGGAGAATATTTTTGATGCAGTTAAATGGACTGCTTTAGTACATAAGACTGGTGGTGGAACCGGTTTTTCTTTTTCTAGTATTCGACCAAAGAATGACAGGGTTATGTCTACTAAAGGGGTAGCATCTGGTCCAATATCATTTATGACTGTTTTTGATGCTGCTACAGAGACTGTGAAGCAAGGTGGTACACGTCGTGGGGCTAATATGGGTATTTTACGCATAGATCATCCAGATATTCTTGAATTTATCACATCAAAAGAAAATAATGGTAAATTAAATAATTTTAATATTTCTGTAGCAATTACAGAGGAATTTATGGAAGCGGTAGAAAAAAATGAAGATTATGACTTAATCAATCCAAAAGATAAAAAGCCAATAGATACACTAAATGCTCGTAAAGTTTTTGATCTAATTGTAACTTTAGCCTGGAAAAATGGTGATCCTGGTATTATTTTTATTGATAGGATTAATAAAGAGAACCCAACTCCTCAGATTGGGGAGATGGAATCAACTAATCCTTGTGGAGAACAGCCATTATTACCATTTGAAGCTTGTAATTTAGGCTCTATCAATTTAGCTAAGATGGTTAAAGGTGATTTTTCTTTGGGTGAGAAAATAGAAGTAGATTGGGACAAGTTAAGAGAAACAATCCGAACTGCAATTCATTTCTTGGATAATGTGATTGATATGAGTAATTACCCTTTACCTCAGATAACAGAAATGGTTCATAATAATAGAAAAATAGGATTAGGAGTAATGGGTTGGTCTGATTTATTGATTATGCTAGGTATACCATATGATACTCAAGAGGCAATAGAATTTGCAGAGAAGACTATGAAATTTATTGAAGATGAGTCCAAAAAGATGTCGCAAGATTTAGCGATAGATAGAGGTCAGATGCCAAATTTTGAAGGAAGTATATTTGATAAACCAGACGCACCTAAGATGCGCAATGCAACTACAAATACTATTGCACCAACAGGGACTCTCAGTATTATTGCTAGTTGTTCTTCAGGTGTCGAACCATTATTTGCTATTTCTTATATTCGAAACGTTATGGATAATAATGAGATGGTAGAAGTAAATCCTTTATTTGAACAGGTGGCTAAGAGAGAAGGATTTTATAGTGAAGAGTTAATGAAGAAAATTGCTTTATCGGGTGGAGTCCAGGGAATGGACGAGGTTCCTGAGAAATGGCAACGTGTATTTGTAGTATCTCATGACATAACTCCTCAATGGCATTTGAAGATGCAGGCAGCATTTCAAAAATATACAGACAATGCTGTTTCTAAGACAGTAAATTTCCCCCAGGACGCAACTACTGAAGATATTGATAAAGTGTATACCATGGCATATAAATTTGGTTGTAAAGGGGTAACTATTTATCGTGATAAATCTAGAGAAGCGCAAGTATTAAATATTGGCAAGGTAAATAAAAAAGTTGAAGAAAAAACATACAGTTATAATTATGCAGAATTGGCTGGTAATAATGGTAATAAAGATACAACTATGAAGATGGAAGAAGATACTGATAAAGAAATGGAAAAAGTAAAAGTACCTGCCGTACATAAGAGCCATGTCATAGAAGTTTGTCCTGATTGTAAGACTAACATGGAAATCAAAGAAGGTTGTTCTACTTGCCCTAGTTGTGGTTATTCTGCATGTAGCTTAGGTTAATTTTTATGAAATTAAGAAAAGTTAATAGAGGTCTGGTTCATGTATATACCGGTAATGGAAAAGGTAAGACTACTGCCGCTCTTGGTTTAGCCATGAGGATGATTAGTTACAAGAAGAAAGTGCTTATTGTTCAGTTTATTAAAGGTCCATGGCGTTCAGGTGAATTGGATATTGTAAAGAAGCTAAAACCATATTTAAAAATTACCGCTTTAGGTGAAGGGTTTATAAAAATACTAGGAGATCGTAAATCTTTTGAAGTTCATAAGCAAGCTGCATTACAGGCATTAGAATATGTGAATAGGGAGATGAAATCAGGAAAGTATAATCTAATAATATTGGATGAAATTAATGTGGCAATACGTGAGAAATTGATCCCTATCACTATGGTGTTAACTCTGATCAAGCAGAAGCCAGCCAAACTTGAGTTGGTATTGACTGGTCGTAATGCACCTGATAAAATTATAAAACAAGCTGACTATGTATCAGAAATAAAAGAGGTTAAACATCCTTATCAAAAAGGAATTCTGGCACGCGACTCAGTTGATTACTAAATTCTAATTTTAAAAAAGAAAAATGAAAAAAAATACTATTATTACTCTTTGTTTATTTGCGGTAGTTATTGCGGCAAGTTTTATTATGAGAGTAATTCCACATCCTGCTAATTTTGTACCTATTGGTGCTTTGGCGCTACTTAGTGGAGTATATTTAAAATCAAAGTGGGGAGTATTATTAGCAGTAGGAGTGATGATGTTTTCGGATATGATTATTGGTTTACATTCATTAGTATTGTTTACTTGGGGTAGTTTTCTTATTTTTGGTATGATTGGCTGGTGGATTAGAAAAAATAAGAATGTATTACGAGTAGTTGGAGGTACATTGGCTGGTTCTGCTATTTTTTATTTAATTACAAATTTTGCAGTTTGGGCTTTCACACCATTATATAGCAAGACAGCAACCGGACTTATGGATAGTTATTATATGGCTATGCCATTTTTTAGAAGTGCTGCCCTAGGCGATTTATTTTATGTTGGAATATTTTTTGGAGTATTTGAAGTAGTGTATTTCATGGCAAAATTATGGAATAAAAAAAGTCAGGAAGTCGGATTTATTATCAATAATTAAATAGTATAGTAATACATCTTTGATAATAAGCTAAAGATTGTTTTATTGTGGTATTTTTTATATAATACAAATAGATATTAAATATATGCCAGGTTATCAAAGTTATCAAAAATATCATAATAAGCCTAAAGCGTCTGGTTTTAAGTATGTTAAAATCTTAGTTATTTTAGCAATTATTTTTGTGGTATATTTGATACTAAAATCATTATTTGGTGGTAATAATGAAGTGACTTTAATTTATCCTGAACAAAATATTCCAGAATTTACTGAAGTGGTTCAAAATACAAATACAAATAGCAATACAAATGAAAATAAAAATTCCAATGAAAATTCTAACAGCAACAAAAATGTTAATATAAATACAGCATCTGCTGATTCATTTGATTTAGAAAGTTGTGATAGTGTTTATTCTCGTGGCAGTACGTCAGAGAAAAATGTAAGTTTGACTTTTAATGTTGGCACGACCAAAGAGGGTGATATTCAAAAAGTTCTTGATTCGTTAACTTCTAGTAATGTAGAGGCTGATTTTTTTGCTAGAGGTGATGTAGCAGAGGAGAATTCTGAGTTGATAAATAAAATTAATGATGCTGGTTTTTCTGTATATAATTTAAGCTATAACCATCCTCATTTTAATGATTTGCCAACTAGCGGTATAGTTGAGCAGTTAACCAAGACTGAGAGCGCTATATCGTCTTTGACGAGTAAAACTACTAAGCCATTTTTTAGACCTCCGTATGGTGAAGCTGATGAAGATGTAGTAACAACTATAGTTGCAGAAGGCTATTGTCCTATTACTTGGTCAGTAGATGCCTTGGACTGGTCTAGTGATTATTCTCCAGCTGAATCTAAAGAAAGAGTGTTATCAAAAATTTCTAACGGATCTATTGTCTTAATGCAAGCAGCAAATTCTACAACTGCACAAATATTACCAGAACTAATAACTGAACTAAAAGATTTGGGGTATGGTATTGTAAGTTTAGATAAATTACTAAAATAAAATATATGTCTGAAGAAGAACTTAAAGCACTACTCAATAAAAATATTGTAATTTCTGAACAAATATTTCAGTCATTAGAAAAGCAAAGAAAAATAAGAATGTGGACTTTGATTATTGGTATTGCGGTTATAATTTTACCGATGATTGCTGCTGTGTTTATGGTACCGTGGTTTATGAATACAATGGATTCATATTATGGTGATTTATTAAATTTTTAGAAATATATTAAAACAAAGCAAATAATTATTATTCTTTTGTTCGTAGCAATTATGATTTCTGGTATTTTATTTGTTTTATATGAAGAGCCTGGTTCCAAAAATAATAATAGTAATATTGATAATACTAATAAAGTAGCCAACCTCAATCAAGTTATTGAATGTGTAAGTGATGTTGATTGTAAGATAGGTGGATGTTCAGGTCAATTGTGTTTGAGTAAAAATAAAGCATCAAATATTTATACTACTTGTGAATGGCGTGATGAATATGCCTGTAATCAAGAAGATAATTGTTTATGTATTAATAATGAGTGTAAGTGGGAGAGAAATAAAGAATATGTCGAATGTATACAAGATTTGTAACATTAATAAATATAAAATAATACTATGGAAAATTTTGGAAAATCACCTGACGTTGGTAAGGAAGAAGTAAAAAAACCAGTTTTAGATGATAATACATCTATTGAAACTGAAACTGGCGAGGACAACAGCGCTGAAATGATCAAATCAGCTTTATCAGTTCGAGAGGGGCTTGGGAAGGCTCTTGAGGATTTTTATTCTACAATAAAGAAGAAATTTAATAATGAAGATGCTGATTTGACACTTTCTAAATTAGCAGCAGCAAGTACTGAGAAGCTGGGGCCAATAATACAAGAACTAAGAATGATTTTAAAAAAAGGTGGATCTGCTGATCCTGATTCATTAATTCAAGCTATAATTTCAGAAGCTCAAACTTCTGCTTCACAAGGAATAATGAAACATGATTTTTTAGAAAGAATCACTAGTATGAATAAGATTAGTCCAGATTCAAAAATAGCAAAGTTTAATAAATTTGCTGCAAAAGGTTTAGAAAAATAAAACTATAAAATAAAACCTCTACTTTTTTAAAATAGAGGTTTTTTGGTAAGCTACATTTCTCGAACAGTTTTGTCAAGTTCGAATTCACTGACATGAGTATTATAATCTTCACATTCTATGAGAAGATTACTAAGGAACGTTTCCTGGATATGTGCTCCAAGTGTTTTTCTTACGAAAGCACTTCTGGCTGCATTTTTTACGGCTTCTTGGAGTGAACTTGGTAAATTATTTATTTTTAATTTACGTCGTTCATCAGTTGACATATAAAAAATATTATCTTCGATTGGATTGCAAAGTTTTAATTTGCGATTTATTCCATCGAGACCAGCAGACAGCATAACGGCAAAGGCTAGATATGGGTTGCAACATGGATCAGGGGAGCGTAACTCAATCCTAGTGGCATTTTCTTTGCCAAGTCTATAGTGAGGCACTCTGATTAATGAAGATCTGTTTTTTTGACCCCAGGATATATATACTGGTGCTTCAAAGCCTGGTACTAGTCTTTTGTACGAGTTAACGCACTGATTAGTAACGGCAGTAAAATCACCAACATAGTTTAAAATCCCGGCACAGAATTGTCTAGCTGTTAAAGACAGATTGTACTTATTTCGTTTGTCATGAAATGAGTTTTTTTCTCCTTTAAATAGTGACATATGAGTGTGCATGCCAGAACCATTGCTACCTTTATGAGGTTTAGCAGAAAACGTGGCGTATACACCATTTATTTCGGCTGCTTGTCTAATAATCCATTTACATAGCATCACTTGATCAGCTACGGTCAATACTTCATTGTATTTAGCATTGATTTCATATTGACTAGGGGCTACTTCATGATGGGAACATTCAATATGAATGCCGATTGATTGTATGGCGTCAACCATTTCTTCTACAATCTTGTTGCCCGGACCTTCAGTAGTAGCATCAAAATACCCTCGACCGTCTAGTGGTTTCAAAGAAATTTTATCTTTAAATAGAAAAAATTCTAGCTCTGGACCAACGTTGAAGGTATAACCCATTCTTCTTGCTTTATTTCTTATCTTTTTAAGCAATTGTCTGGGGCAACCAACAAATGGTTTACCGTTTGGCGTTTTGATATCACAGAAGAATATTCCGACTGTTTTACCGTTCCCTGAGATTTTAGGTGGCAGAACTCGAAAAGATTTAAAACGTGGAAAGGCCATTAGATCAGATTCTTCGAGTCTGGCGAATCCAGCAATAGAAGATCCGTCAAATCCTTGTCCACCTTCCAATACTTCAAATATTTCTATTCGAGGTATTTTGATTTCTTTAAGAGTGCCAAGAACATCAGTAAAAAGCAGGCGAAAATGATCAATTCCTTCCATTTTTTCAATTAGCCATTTTGGAATTTTTTTTGGTTTCATGATGAAACTCCATTTTATTAAGGTTCAATTATTTTTTCTTTTTAATAGATAAAGGAGGACATATATGTCCTCCTAAATATATTATGTAAGTATAAGTTAATGTCATTAGTAGTGTCAAATTATTTGCCTAAAAGGGGTATTATACGTTATGATAGGTATATTATTATGAAAGAATTATTAGAACAAGTACAAAAATTACAGGACAAGATATTAAGTACCTGGAAGAAACTAGACTTAGATAATACTAAAAATAAAGTTAAGTCATTAGAGTTCGAAATGTCAGAGCCAGATTTTTGGTCTGATCAAAATTTAGCAAAAGAAAAAAGTCAAAAGTTTGATGAATTAAAAGAAGAATTGAATAAATGGAATGTTATTTCAAATGATGTTAATGATTTATTAGCTATTACCAAAGAGGCTATGAAAGAAAAAGATAACTCTTTAAAAAAAGAACTTAATACTAAATTTAAAGAACTTGAAAAACAATTTAATAGTTTAGAATTTTATATAATGTTAGCTGGTGAACATGATACTCAGAATGCAATAGTTGCTATACATTCTGGGGCGGGTGGTGTTGATGCGCAAGATTGGTCTGCAATGTTATTACGTATGTATCTTCGTTATGCCGAAAAGAAAGGCTGGTTAGTTAAAATTGTCGACAAGTCTATGGGGCAAGAAGCTGGCATTAAGAGTGTGACTATGCACATTAAAGGTAGATATGCATATGGATTTTTGAAATCAGATGCTGGTGTTCATCGGTTAGTAAGAATATCTCCATTTGACGCTGAAAAGATGAGACATACTTCATTTGCCTTAGTAGAAGTATTGCCAGAGTTAGAAGAAGCACAAGAAGTTGAAATAAAAGATGAAGATTTAAGAATAGACACTTTTATGGCTTCGGGTCATGGTGGACAGTCAGTTAATACTACTTATTCAGCTGTTAGAGTTGTTCATAAGGCTACCGGTATTACAGTCTCGTGTCAAAATGAAAGATCGCAATTACAAAATAAGGAGACGGCGCTAAAAATATTAAAAAGTAAGTTACATCAGCTGAATATTGAACAAAAACAAGAAGAAAAACAAAAGCTGAGAGGGGAGTATCAGGAAGCTGCTTGGGGTAATCAAATAAGATCTTATGTTTTGCATCCATATAAAATGGTTAAGGATCATAGAACAAAATATGAGACAAATGATGTCAATGAAATATTGGATGGAAAGTTGGACGAAATAATTGAACAATACTTGAAGGAATACAAAAAATAGATTAAGGTATATCAACCTATATTAAGTTTAGTTATTTAATAATAGTAATTACACTTGATTAGGTATGATATATTATTGATTTTGTTCATTCAAAAATGACAATATATATATAAATAAATTGCTAATATTAGGTAATAAATAAGTTATACACAGTTTTTGTAGGAAAATTATTGACAATATATTCTATTGAATTATAATGAATAGGCTTATTTATTAATAAAAAACGTAACAATTTATGGATATTAATGGAATTTTAAAGAAATTAGGTTTTTCAGAAAAAGAAATTAACGTTTATTTATCATTATTAAATTTAGGACCTTCTTCTGTAAGAGCAATTGCTCAGCAATCTGATGTGAATCGGGGAACAACTTATGATATTTTGAAAATGTTAATAGATAAAGGGATAGTTAGTTATTATCATAAAGATAAGCATCAATATTTTTTGGCGGAAGATCCAGAAAGATTAAACAATCTAATATTAGAAGATGTAAAGAGATTAAATGATTCACAGTCAGAGTTAGAAAATATAATGCCAGAATTAAAATTAATCTATAATCGTCCAGAAGAAAAACCTGTTGCTAAGTATTATGAAGGTTCTCAGGGCATTAAAATTATATTAGAAGATGTTTTACTAACTATGTCAGAGGTTAAGGATCGGGAATATTTTGTATATTCTTCTTCTGATGTGCGTAAACATATATATAAAGATTTTCCTAATTTTGCTAAGGAAAGAATAAAGAAAAAAATCAGATGTCAGGTAGTAGCTATTGGATCTGGCGGCGAGCTTTGGGGAATGGATGAACGTAAGTGGATATCCAAGTCTGAAGGTTCACCGACATATATGATCATCTACTCTGGTAAGTTGGCAATGATATCGCTTAACAAAGAAAACAAGCCAATCGGTTTAATAATTACTGACCATGGTATTTTTCAAACTAATAAAATGATATTTGAACATATATGGAAAACATTAAAATAAAAAATAAAATAGAACTTTTACATAATAACGTAAGGAGTTAATATGTGTGGAATTGTTGGTTATGTCGGACCAAATCTTGCTGTACCAATTTTGTTTAAGGGTATCAAGGAAGTTGCGTATCGCGGATATGATTCGGCTGGCATTGCTTTGCACGATGGATCTGATATTTTTATTGTTAAACAGATGGGCAAAGTCGAACCATTCAGGGAGAGGCTTGAGCGAGAAAAACTGTTTGAGCATCCTAGTAATTGTGGTATTGCTCATACTCGTTGGGCGACCCATGGAGAGCCAAACGATATAAATGCACATCCTCATTCATCTGCTGATAAAAAGGTGGTTGTTGTCCATAATGGTGTCATTGAAAATTATCATGACTTGAAAAGAGTTTTGAAATTAGATGGTCATGTTTTCACTAGTGATACTGATACTGAAGTATTGGCACACTTGATAGGTGTGTATGCTAATGGGGACCCATTGGAAGCAGTTAGGACTGCATTACTTAAGGTAGAAGGTACCTATGGTATTGCTGTTATGTTTCATGATCATCCTGGTCAGGTAGTATTTTCTAAAAATGGAAGTCCTGTTGTGATTGGAGTTAATGATGATAAAAAGGAATATATCATTGCTTCAGATGCGGTTTCTATAGTGGGGCATGTTGATAAGCAAATCATCATTGAGGACGGTCAAATTGGTATTATTTCTATGGAGAAAGGTTGTCAGATATTTGATTTTGACAAAATTGCTATTTCACCAAAAGTTGAAGCTATTACAATGAAGGTGGAAGAGATAAAAAAAGGTAATTTTGATCATTTTATGCTCAAAGAAATATGTGAGCAACCTCGTTGTTTGGTAAATACTATTGGTGGTCGTTTGGTCGATGGTGACGTTGTTCTCGGAGGTTTATTTGACCATCGAGAATTACTAGCTGATTTGCAAGCTCATTTTTTTGTAGCTGCCGGCACATCATTTTATGCTGGTATGATTGGTGAAATTTTATTTCAAGAAGTGGCTAGAGCTTTTGCGCAATCTAAGAATGCTTCTGAGCTAGCTAATCAACGTTTACCATTATTTCCTGATAAGTCTGCTATTTGGACTATTTCCCAGTCCGGTGAAACTGCTGATCTAATTTCTGCTATGAGACGTGCTGAGGCTATGGGATTACCAACATTTGGTATCCCTAATACTGTCGGAAGTTCTGTTGCACGTATTGCTGGGAAAGGTGTTTATATTAATGCCGGTCCAGAAATAGGAGTTGCTTCTACTAAAGCATTCACTTCTCAGGTGATGGTTTTGAATCTTCTAGCTTTGTATATGCGCAAGTTGAGGCATGTGCCACATGAACCATGGATTGATCGTTATGTTAAGGATATGAAAAGAATCCCTGATCAGATAACTAGTATTATTGATCAAAGGGAAACAATTCGTGAAATTGCCAAGAAGTATTCACATTTTAAGAATTTCTTTTATTTGGGACGTGGGATAAATTATCCTGTTGCTCTCGAAGGAGCCTTAAAACTCAAAGAAATTTCTTATATTCCCGCAGAAGGTCATGCAACAGCTGAGATGAAGCACGGCCCACTCGCCTTGATAGATGGGACTTTCCCTACGGTGGTTATCGTTCCAAAAAAGGATGATTATTATCGGAAAATTATCTCTAATATAAAAGAGATAACTTCAAGAGGTGGCCCAGTCTTAGCAATAGCTATCGAGGGTGATGATGAGATCGCTGAACATGTAGATCATGTTATTTATGTGCCCAGCACTACATATTACTTGATGCCGTTATTGATGGTCATACCACTTCAATTGTTTGCTTATTATATAGCAGTTGAACTTGGTCGAAATGTAGACCAACCACGTAATCTGGCAAAATCAGTAACTGTTGAGTAATATTTACACTATTAAACCGTTTGTTTAGACAAGCGGTTTTTTTTATTACTTGACATAGAGTGATAATAATGCTAGATTAAATTATTGATAAGTTTAATTTGGCAACAAAATAATTTTGACTATTTAAAAAAGGGAGGTGATTCTAATAGGTCAAATAAATTGTTGAATTATTCAAACATAGTAAATTAATAACACTTTAGAAACAACAAAGGATGGTTAAATGCCAGGAAAAACATTTTCAGTAGATCAAGCAGTGAGATACCAGCTTAATGAAAGTGATTCGAATTTTTCGCAGGGATCAGGAGTAGTAACTCAAGTTGGCGGAGACGTTGTGGCGATTAAACCAGACGCTGGCTGTGCCGGTATTTCCGAGGTTCATCGTATTAACGTTAATGGCACCTTGATGCTAAACAAACCATAGATTAAGGCAGTTCATATTGCTTTAATATAATTATAGAACAGTTACTTATTTTAAGTAGCTGTTTTTTATTTGACTTTTGTCAAATTAGAAACTAAGATAGATATATAAAACTTCCCCGAAAATATAGGGGAATTTTTTTATGAGTAATATTTCTAAATCTAAAATATTTCTAGTAGTCTGCATTTTTTTTGTGATTGGGGTAGGGTTGCGGTCATTCGTTGTTATTCCTTTGATTATCATATACTGTATAGGTGGAGTTGGGTTAAGCATCTTAATTATTTTCGGTAAAAATAAAATAATATTAGTTCTAGGATTAGGAATAATATTCTTTGTACTTGGTGTTTTTCGATATGATATCTCTGTGTCCAATAATATTGGGGTAACAGATATTCAGCATTATCATGATCAAGAAATTGAGTTAATAGGTATTGTAAGTAAAGAAAAAGATCAACGTTCAGACCACGCAAAGTTAACTATAAAATTTAAAGGCGAAATTAATGGAAAGGTACTAATAAAAACAGAGCTATATCCTGTTTATGATTATGGAGATGTTTTGAAAATAAAGTGCCAAATGCAAGCGCCTGAGCCAATAGAATTTTCGACTGAAGCAGGGACTAGGATTTTTAACTATGATAAGTACTTAAGTAGCTTCGATATTTACACTGTTTGTTATCGGCCACAAATTTCCTTAATAGCAAAGGATCAAGGTAATATATTAATGTCTGGGTTATTAAAAATAAAAAATGTTTTTACAAATGCTGTCCAAGGCTTGATAGCTGAGCCACAAGCTTCTTTTTTGGGAGCACTATTACTTGGAGCTAAGAAGGCGATTCCAGATGACTTGATGAATAGTTTTAATCTAACTGGCACGACTCATATTGTAGCTCTATCTGGATATAATATTACAATTATTGCTATCTTGATATTGAATATATGTAAAATATTATGGATTCCTAGGAAGGTTTCTTTTTGGGTTTCTTTAGGGGTGATATTATTCTTCGTATTAATCACTGGTGCTCAAGCTTCGGTTGTTAGAGCGGCGATTATGGGTATGCTAGTGTTACTTGCTACTCAACTAGGTCGACAGAGCAGGGTGACAAACCTACTAATATTAGCAGCCGTGGTCATGGTAATAATTAATCCTAAGGTACTTATTTTTGATGCAGGATTCCAGTTATCATTTCTGGCAACTATGGGTTTGATTTATTTGTCCCCATATTTAGAAAAAGGTTTCAAATGGTTACCCGATTTTTTTGAACTACGTAGTAGTTTAGTCGCTACTTTGTCAGCTACTATTATGACTCTTCCTTTGATCTTATTTCAGTTTGGGCGATTGTCATTGATCGCTCCACTGGCAAATATGCTAATTTTACCAGCTATACCTTTAGCTATGGCGCTTGGTTTTATTGCTGCAATTTTAAGTTTTATCTGGCAGCCTCTTGGTATGATAGTAGGTTGGATAGTTTGGTTAGTACTAATTTATATAATAAAGTTAGTAGAATTTTTTGCTCAATTTGAATGGAGTTCTTATGCTTTTGGAAATCTTAGTTTTTGGTGGTTAATAATTGGCTATAGTATCCTTGCTATAATTTTTTTATTTTTAAATAGAAAGAATAATAAAACCAAATGAAATCAAGTAATAAAAAAATATTAATTATATTAGGAAATTTATTAATAGTGTGTTTGATATTGTTATTTATTGTCAGACAAACTGAATCACAAGATTTATTAGAAGTAATATTTTTTGATGTTGGCCAGGGAGATAGTATTTTAATAAAAACTCCGTCTCATCATACAATTTTGATTGATGGGGGTCCCGGTACATCAGTCGTAAGTAAGTTAGGTAACCATTTACCATTTTATCAACAGAAAATCGATTTGATTATTTTGACTCATGCTCATGAAGATCATTTGGCTGGGCTGATAGGTGTGGTAAATAAATATGAAGTTGGGCAAGTTATATATTCTGACGTTAAATATTCATCCTCGTCTTATAAAGAGTGGCAATCAATTATGGAAATAAAAGATATGATAGTGACTGAACCTATATTTGGTCAAGAGTATAAATTTGGTGAGGTGGCTTTAGAAATATTATACCCATTTGATAAATATGAAGAAACACCAGAAGATATTAATGACACTTCGGTAGTATCTAAACTTATATATCAAGATACCTCTTTTTTATTCACTGGCGATGCATCTATTGATGTTGAGGAAAAATTATTAGAAAATAACATTGATATAAATTCTAATGTACTCAAAGTAGCTCATCACGGAAGTAAGTATTCATCTTCATTTGATTTTTTGGAAGCTGTTGATCCGGATTATGCCGTCATTCAGTCAGGGGAGGGAAATAGCTTCGGTCATCCTCATAAATTAACATTGAACAAATTAAATGGTTATAATATTGAGATATTTAGAAATGATGAAATAGGGGATGTAATAATAACAAGTGATGGGGAAGAAGTTTGGGTAGAATAATTATTAACAGGAATATACCCCTGCCTGCCTACCGCCTGTCCGCCTTTGGAGGAGTAGGCAGGGCTGGAATCCGGTAATACATTCAAGGGAACAATGATCTAATGCAAAAATAAACAGGAATACACCCTTTAGGGTGCTTAATGAAGAAAATATATGATCAAAATACACCACCCACCACATTTATTTATTAATAATCAATATTATTTTATTACAGCTAGAATCTATTGTAAGCAGAAAATTTTTAACAATGACAAAAAAAAGACTTTATTGCAAAACAGTCTAAAGGCTGAATTCCAAAGTGGTGGATATGAATTAATGGCATGGGTTGTATTATCGAATCATTATTATATTCTCTTTAAAGTTAGGCATGCCAAGTCAATTTCTAATAGGATAAATTATCTGCATGGTAGAACGTCGTATCTTATAAATAAAATGGAAAATAAAAAAGGACGTCAAATATTTCAAAACTATTGGGATTATTGTATTCGCAATGAGGTTGATTATTGGAAACATTTTAATTATATTCATCATAATCCAATTAAGCACGGATTAACAAAAAATTTGAAAAGTTATCAATTTTCGAGTTATGATTATTGGATTGCAAAGAAGGGTACGGAATGGATGAATTTATGTTTTGCAAATTATCCAATTGTTGATTTTACGATTTAAAATAAGATAGGATTACACCCTTTAGGGTGATAAAGTTATTGTTATTGGAAAAGTGGCATTACATCCTGAAGGCTGGAATCCGGTAATATATTCTAGGGAACAATGATCTAATACAAAGATAAATAGGAATACACCCTTTAGGGTGCTTAATAAAGAAAATGGATAATAAAAAAGCTCATATTTTTTTCAATGAGCTTTTATTTAGTCGTGTTGTTATGATAGTTCAATAGTGTGGGCTTCTTTTTCAAAGCATACATTATCAATAAAATCTTTTTTCTGATTCCATAATGCGATAATTGCATTTTCAGCATCATGAACCCAAAGAATTGCTTTTGCTTGGGTCTCAAATTCTCGACTATATTGGAAATTAAAATCAAACCATACGTTTTTATCTTCCGAGCCTTTTGAAGATAACTCGAATGAATTTGGCATATAGTCATCAATAATATTTTCCATTATTAATGCACATAGGATTTCCGCTGCTTCTGCAGTTGTTGTCCATTTTGAATCACCTTTTAACAGTGAAAAAGCAATTTTAATTGAATATTTCTGCATTTTTAATCACCTTCTTTCAAGGAGCTATGTTTTGAGTTTTTATTTTCATAAAAGTTTATCATGTGTTTTTATGCTAGTCAAGATAAATATGATTAGAGTAGGGGTTGACAAAAAAGGTATAATATGATAAATTATCTTGAATTGTTGTTTAACAATTGAATACAAAACTAGAGAAATAAACGTTTGAATATAAAACAAGGAGGTATGTATGTCATCAGAACCTGGTGATGGTACTACTGTATTACCTGACGAAGGATCGTTAGGAACAGAAGTGGTTATTACTACTTCTCAGACAGATGAGAAAGCTAGTAAAGAGCTTAATTTTACGAAAGCAAAAAAAGTGATTTATACACGAGAATTTGTTTTTGTTTTAGGTGTTACTCTGAGTATTTTTTTATTGTTTACGGTCAAGTCTTATCTAGCAATTTTCCCGATAGTGATATTTACGCTATTAGCTGGTATCACAAAAATAAAAACATACCATCGAGGTGTGTGGACATTTTTTGGTAAGAGATTACCTATTGCTGTATCAGAAGGGCTGAATTTCATGCCACCATTTTTTGGTGGCATCATTGAGCTTGATACAAGAGAAAAGACGGAAACTCTTTCCTATGAGAATTTTATGGGAAACGATGGTATACCATTTTCATTTACTCTTTTTCTTGTTTGGCATATTGCTAGGCGTGAAAATGAGATTGGATGGACTTGGTACAAACCATGGACATGGGGCAAATTGCTTCTCGCCGTAACTAATCTTGAACCTGGCGCAGCAGAAAAAATGGTTCTGAAAATTGGTAAAAGTCGAGCTGAGGTTGAATTGGTCAAGTATAAGCACAATCAAGTACTTGGCTTTAGTATTCAGGAGTTAGAAGAGCTGTTCAAACAAGATTTGGAATCTGCTCAGACAGCTCCAGCTGCTTCATTAAACGATTCACGGGAAGCTGATAGTATTCGTACTAAAATTACAAATACTGTAAAAGCTGAATTGAATGAAAGGCTAAACGCTCGAGGTATAATCGTCACTGATGTTGCTTTTGAAGATTTTAATCTTCCGAAAGATATGTTGGATTATATTCAACAAATTCTTCGGACAAAATTTGAGAAAGCTTCAGAAATGATTGATATCAAGATCGATCTACAGCGTGTTGTAATGCTTATGAATGAAGCAACACAAAATGGCTGTCCGCTAACATTTAAAGATGCCTACATGCTGATGCGTGGACATGACATCGAAGAAATTGCAGCGAAGGGTGCTGGTCAGATTGGTTTATTGCTTAAGAAATTAAGCAGTCACGATTGGCCGGAATTAGCCGAAGTTAAAAACCTTATTCAAACTGTAACTTAGAGCATCTGCTCTATATCTTTGAAAGGAGTTTACCGTGAGTGATACACAAACGGAAAAAATTTCTGACAAAAAGATGTACTGGCGGATTGCTGGAGCATCTTGGACTTTCTTTTTTATTTGCTGTGTAACAGCTCTTTATGAGTGGCTGTCTATGGTTGGATGGAAAGCTGGTATTTTTATCGGAGGATTTTTGCTATTATCCAGTATCCTGACATATCTAGCTGTGAAGCAAAAAGAAGAAGATCCACCTGATAAGTCAAAAGGTTAATTAGACTATTATATAATGGTCTAATTACAAATAATATAGCGCTGACTACTAACCCTAGTCAGCGCTTTTTTTATACCCAAAATATCTATTGACAAATAGTATATTATATACTAAGATTTAGTGCTGTCTGTGCATTATATGTATAGTTGGTAATAAGCAAAAAAGGCTTATTTCATTGAACTTTGACAAAAAAATAACAACGAACAATAAATCTAATAAAGAAGGAGGCTCGTGATGAGCAAGTACAAGTTACCAGATTTACCAAAAGGAAAACCAAAAAAAGAAGAAATTAACAAAACGACTGGGGATAACAAAACGACTTGGGATAAAGTTCTTGTTAATTCCCTAGTAATCTCTTTTTTGTGGACAGTATTTGGATTTTTTGTATGCGTGTTTATTGCGACAGAAAATCATTTGGCTAGAGAATTGTTTACAACAATCGGATTGATTTTTTGGATGCCTACTGCTGTCTTGTATTTCTTTCTCGGTACTCGTCCACAGGATGATATTGTGGAAGGCTATAAAGATCAATTGCGTACAGAAGAAAACTATTTAAAAAAAAGGATTAAGGAGCATAGTGGTTTATTAGCAGTATTAGAGTCAGAAATGTTAATTCTGAAGAAGATGCGTTTACAAGATAAGGTTGATCGTAACGTTATCACCACACAAGAACAACTAGTTGCCGATAAGAAAAAGAAAGCTGATCGGTTCTATAACCAGATTATTGAACCTTGTAAGAAAAATGGCGGTATAATACCTCCAGCAAATGAGTTTGGTGATATAGTTGCGGTAAGTGAAGACTATAAGTCAGTGAAAAATGAAGGTGTAGATCAGATAAAAAAGAAAATTGTAAAATTCGAAAAGGATCTTGTACGTAAGTACAGTATGCCGATGGTAACTTCATTTGTTTTCTTTATCATCTTTTTCTTTTCTCGTCTGGCCATGATTCCTGACAGTGATGGATATATCTTAACTTACCTCATAATCTTGGGGATGGTATTAATTAGAGTTTTGTTTACATGTTCCGAAGACATCGGTGAGGACGTTCAGGCTATCAAGTTTTTTCTTGGTCGTGCCTATATGATAGTTTTTCGTGGCAGGAGATTAAGAATTCCTTTTCTTATGAAGTTTATTAAATTTCCGACTATTAGGCAATTTTTTAACGTGCCAATTGATAAGGCTTGGCTTACCGGAGATGAACCACAAACTGTAGAAAGTGATACGACAGTTGTGTGGTGGATTGAAAAACCTCTAGATGTTATTACCAATCTTGGCAGGGATTTTGAAAAGATAAAAGAAAAACTTGAGGGTAAATTAGAAGGTGATTCTAAACATAAAGGTATGATTTCAGCTTCTGCTGGTGATGCTATTCGTAGTTTTATGGCTGATCCTAATAAGATCCCTGACCTAATGGAAGCATTACGTTCTAGAGATCCACTCAGTGAGTTAATCATCACAACTTTGACGAAGGATATTGGTTATATGGGCATTGGTTTTGAAATGTCCAAAATACCTGATATTAATCCAGAGAAGGATGTGGCTGATCAAATCAAGCAAGAAGCTGCTGCTAAACGTGCAATTAAGGCAAATGAGCAGCTTGCTAAAGCCTTGGTTGCTAAAGCTGTTGGTGAGAAGAAGGCTGCTATTGAGGCTGCCGAAGGTAAGGCAAAGTCGACTATACTGACTGGTGAAGCTGATGCTGATGCCCGTCTTAAGATGGGTGAGGCTGATGTTAAAGTAATCAAGATAACTCTTGAGACTCAAATCGAGGCTATTTCTTCTCTTGAAGATAAAGAAAGTGCAAAGGCTGTATTGCCGTTCATTTATGCTTTGCTCTTAGGTGAGAAATCAGTACCAGAAGTGGCTAAGGCCTTGCAAGGATTGAATCTTAATATTTGGGCTATCCCAGAAATTAAAAACATCCTCGGACCTTTAGCTGGATTGTTTCATGGTTTTGGTAAATCAGAAAAATGATAAAGGAGAAATGTTATGAATTTTGATGGAATACCGTATATTCCAGGGACAGAGATCAGTATTGCTGTTCCTATAATTATTCTGGCAGCTATCCTTTTGTTTTTTCCTTTGATTACCAAAAGGATGAAAAGAGTAAAAAAAGAGCTCCCAGAAGAAGAAACGACAGCCGCTAATGCTGAAGAAGACACTGATGTAAAAAAAAAGAAATCAAATAAAATGAGTTGGTTGAAGATATCAGCTGATCATTATTTTGTTGGATTTATTCCCCCATTAATCATAGCAATCATTGCATATGCTTTTATTGCTGGATACATTCGCTTCAGCTCAGAATTAGGCAATTGGATATTGGGTACATTTCTTGTTGCTAGTGTTCTCTTGATGCTTTGGAGGAAAACAACTACTACTCAAACATATTGGGTAATTTTTGCCTCGATAATCTTTGGATTATATCAAGGTGGTAAAGCGTCATATTCAATATTAATGGGAACTCCAGAAGCGACTCTGATAAAACCGGTTGATATATCAAGTGGTAAGCCATTTGAATACAAAGTGAATCATCCACATTGGACATGCTATTATATACAAATACCTGATAATACTTGGTTGGAAATTTCAGCCAAGGGGAAACACCATTTTCGTGGTAACAGTACTTTGTATAAAAATGATGGAGTAACATCGTGTGGGCCAGAGGGAGCAACATTTAAAGTTGCTTATCTGAAAAACGATGAACTAGATCGTAGTAAATCACATCTACCTCATCCGGATAATTTTCCTATTCCTAGTGGGCATTATGCAGCTCTGATTGGAAGGGTCGGTGAAGATGGTGAAATCTTTGAAATTGGTAAATATCGAAAGATATATATTGAGGAAGGAGGTTTGCTATATATATCTAGCAATCTTAGATTTGTTGGTCCTGACTGGAGAAACATTTGGGAAAAAGTATCATCTGGTACAATTTATTTTAGTATCAAGATGTGCCCAAAGGTCTAATGAGGTTAAGATAAGATGTAAAAAAGGAGACTACTGTCTTGTTCAATTATTACTGACGTTTGTCAGTAAGTCTCGGTTTATTTCTTATTAGTTCGTTGATTTCATTTTTTGTTGCAAGGCGGGTAGTGTTAAAACTCCTCGCCTTTTTTATTTACTTTTTGCCCTTGCAAAAAATTAAAAACTGTGCTATAATACAATGGCATAAAAAATAAAAATAAAAATTAATTATAAATATTTATGAGAAAGTTATTATATACTTTTTTTAGTTTGGTGCTCTTCTTGGGTGCTTTTTTTGTTGGTGTATCTGATGTAGAGGCAGCTTATGGGGATGTATCAAATTATACTGGATTAATTATTGGAGGCGACGGTGGAGATAAGTTAAATGCATATTTTGATTTTGCAGAAGACATTATTAGAGATTCATCAGGTAATTGGTATGTAGCTGATACATATAATAATGTTATTAGAAAAATTACAAGTGCGGGGATAGTCTCTACATATGCTGGTAGTGGTTCTTATGGTTATGTAGATGCAGCATCTATTACTGCAGAATTTGCATTACCGCGTGGATTAGCAATTGGTCCTGATGGATCTATATATGTAGCCGATACAGCTAATTCTAAAGTAAGAAGAATATCTGCAAGTGGTACAGTCAGCACTGTGGTTAGTAGTGGATTGTCCAGTCCTTATGGTGTGAAAGTTTATGGGACTAGTTTGTATATCGCAGATTCTGGAAATAATTCTATTAAGAAGGTTTCAACAGCTGGAGGGACCGTTACCACTTTAACTTCATCCTTATCAGATCCAAGACGGATGGATATTTCTACTGATGGAGGCACACTATATGTCGCTGATAATGGCAATCATCGCGTGGTATCTGTAAATACATCTAGTGGAGCAATCACAGTAATTGCTGGATCAGGAACGTCTGGATATACAGAGGGGGTGGGAGCAGCAGCTCAGTTTGAAAATGTTTGGGGAGTAGCATTAAATGGAAATGAACTTTATGTATCTGATCATGATAATTGGACTATCGATAGAATTAGAAAAATTAATTTATCTACAAAACAAACATCCTTAATTTATCAAGACACTGCTCAGGAAGAGATGATTTATCCTGCTGGGTTAGTTTATTATAGTGGGTATGTCTATACTGCCAATGCCGGTTTAGGTACTATTCATCGTTTTAATGTAAGTAATGGTGCTGATAACAGTTTGTTTGCAGGTTCGGATAGGTGGGGCAATAAAAACGGTGCCACATCTTCAGCTTTATTTGGCCGGCCTTATGATTTGGCGATGTCTAGTGATGGTAAATATATTTATGTTGCTGAAAATAATAAAGTTAGAAAAATTGATGTTGCTACTGGGGTGGTTAGTCACGTGATTGGATCTAGTGTAGATAATTATCGCGGAGAGGGAACTGACTATGATGTGTTGCCAATTAGGTTCTCGACTGTTCAAGGGATAACGATTAATTCTTCAGGGACAAGATTGTATGTTGTTGATCGTTGGAACAATAGGATTCGAGGGGTTAATCTTACAGCTGATCCTATTAGTACATTTTTGGTTACTGGTTCTGGATTGATTAATTCTACGGGTTCAGATGATAATGGATACCAAGAAGGTACTAGATGTTCGTCCGATATTAGAACAACTGGGGTTAGCGGTTGTTCATATTTTAAATCACCAACTGGGATTGTCATAAGTCCTGATAATCAATATTTATACGTCAGCGATACAGGTAATAATAGAATACGTAAAGTTAGAATATCTGATGGACAAACATGGTTAATAGCTGGATCTGGTACGGCTGGATATTCAAACGCAGTTGGATCAGCTGCAATGTTCAATAGGCCATTTGGGTTGACTATCGATGCTTCGGGTAGCAATATTTATGTTGCTGATTCAAATAATCATGTTATTAGAAAAATAAGTTTAGCTACAAGTGCAGTTACCACGGTAGTTGGTTCTGGGTCGGCTGGTTATCGTGAAGCTATCGGTTCTGATGCTGCATTATCATACCCAGAATATATAAAATTTGGAGCAGATGGTTATTTATATTTTACTGAAAGTGGCTCTATGAGAGTCAGACAAATAAATGTATCTTCAGGATTAACAAAATTAGTAGCAGGTTCTGGAGAGAGAGGATATAAGATGGGTACTCAATCAGAGGCCAAATTTAATAATTTAAAAGGCTTAGCTCCTGATACCGCCAACAATTCAATTTATGTTGCGGACAGTTGGAATGATTTGATATTCAAAATTGATACAACCGGTGACGCTCCTTATACAAATCCTGCACCGGGCTTAAGTAGTGTGACTCCTGGAGTTGTAAATCCAGATTGGGATAGTGGTTCAGGGTTATTAGTAAAAGTAGAGGGTGCAAATTTTATGCATGGTCTAGTTACTTATCTGGGAGATATTCCTGCAAACAAAACCTATGTGCAAAATAGTTCTTCGATCGCTGTAGATTTACCTTTGTCACTGTTACAGCCTGGTTGGTATGATATTACGGTTATCAATCTTGATGGACAGGTCATTACATTAGAAAGAGCTCTTGGTATTACTGATTCGTCTGGTAACGTACCAAATGTTTATTATGAATACTCAGGAAAGACATCTGACACGACTGCTGGATCTGAACTTCCGCCAGTAGCGGCAGGCTCTTCTTTCTTTACTCACGCTCAAAATTTGAGAGGTAGTTTTCATGTAACATCAGGAAATATAATGGGATCGGATGAAGCTGAAATTATTGTCGGGACTGGTGAGGGGATGGGACCTCATGTTAGAGTTTTTGATAGCAATGGTGTTGTTAAGGCACAATTTTTTGCTTATGATTCTGCTTTACGAAATGGTGTAACTGTCACAGCTTGCGATGTGAATGGAGATGGATATAAAGAGATAGTGACAGCTCAAGGCAGAGGAGGCTGGCCACTTGTTAGAATATTCGATGGTTATGGTAATGTAATTAATGATGGATTTTATGTTTTGGATGGTAAATTTACAGGAGGAGTGAATGTCGCCTGTGGCGATATTCATGGAGATGGAATTAGCGAGATAGTAGTATCAGCTATGCATGGTGGTGGGCCACATGTCCTGGTTTATACTATCGATGGCACAGTGTTAGCTAATTTCATGGCCTATGATGTTAATTTTAGAGGAGGTATTAATGTAACCACTGCTGATGCTGATGGAGATGGAGCAGATGAAATAATCACTGGTCCACAATGGGGTTCTCCTCATGTTCAAATATTTCAAATACGTAGTAATCTTATTCATCGTCTTTCTCCAGGATTCTATGCTTTTCATCGAGACTACAAAGGTGGCGTTTCTGTAGCGGGTGTAGACACAGATGGTGATGGTACTAAAGAGCTAGTTATTGGAGTAGGTGATAATGCCACTCCCTTAGTTAAAGTCTATAATATTCAAGAAGAGTTATTAAAAAATTTCTATGTTTTTGATCATTCCTTCCTAGGTGGTGTTCATCTAACTGGAGGTGATGTAGATGGTGATGGAGCTGATGAACTAATGGTTATCCCTAGAGGTAATGGTGGTCCGCAGGTTAGAATAATTAACGTAGATGAGGTATAATATATGTGTATATTTTTCAATTATAAAATTAAATAATAATTAAAATAATAGTTATGAAAAGTAATATTGTAACCCCAATCATCGCAATAGTTGTTGCTTTGATTGTAATTGGAGGGGGCGCATATTGGTATTTTCAAAATGATGATTTAGTAGACATTAACATTTTGTCAATCAATAAATCTGAAGAAGTAGCTACATCTATAGCAGCAACTTTAGCTTATCAAAAAGGTGAAGTTTCAATTAAAGTTGATGATGGTGATTGGTTATCAGTAGAAACTGATACAGTATTACATCAAGGAGATAGTGTTAAGACTGGCACCGACAGCGCTGTTAAAGCAATTATTGAATTAGAAAATGGGGATGTAATAAGATTAGGTTACAATACTGAAATATTTTTAACTTCATTAAAAAGTAACTCTATAATAATCACACAGGTTTCTGGTGCTAGTTATCATCGGGTTGCCAAAGATAGAACTAATACATATGAAGTTGTAGCTGCAAATGTAACAGCTCAGGCACTAGGTACTGCTTTTGATGTAGTTATAGGTGAAGAGAATATTGAAGTTGGGGTTGTTGAAAGTAAGGTGAAGGTTGTGACTGGAAATGACTCTAAAGAAGTGACTGAAGGTGAGTCTGCATTATATGACATTGAAGATAAAAATGTAGATGTTTCAGATATTGGTGAAGATGAATTAACAAACGAATGGTATACTTGGAATAAAGAAGAAGATTCAAAAAATACTGACAAGTTGGGCGTGTTAGCTGATTATGCTGGCCCAGAATTAAAAATTATAACTCCTGCTGATGCAGAAGTAACTAGTAATGATAAAATTATTATCGAAGGAACTGTTTCAGATTTTGATGCAACTTTAACGATAAATGATGAAGCAGTTGATAATGAAGCTGGTCAATATTCTTATGAATTAAGTTTAATTGTTGGTAAGAATATTATTACTGTTGTTGCTGAAGACGCTAATGGTTATAGAACTATCAAAGAAATAAAAGTAATTTATCAAACTGCCCCAGCTCAAGCTACACCAATTACACTTTCTGCTGAGACAAAAACTGACGGCGTATATCTTAATTGGAATATAGCATCTGGTCTAGGTTTGAAATATTATAAAGTTGTAAGATCTGAGACAAATTCAGATTTAAAATATCCAGACAATGGATATATTGCAGTAAATAGTAAAGGAAGAGAAAACTATACTGATACGGACGTATCAATTGATAACACATATTATTATCGTGTTTGCGAAGTTTATGAAGGTGATAATATTTTTTGTTCTAATGTAGTTAACATGAAAGGTAAGACAGCTGCTGTTGAAGTTGAGGAAGAAGAGGTTGAGGAGGATAGAATTGGTATTTTCTTATTAGCAGAAGCAAAAAGTGATGGAGTTCATATGAGTTGGTCAGTTGAAGGAGTAGAAATAACAAATGGATTTAAATTGGTTAGAAGTGAATCTGAGAATCCTGTTTATCCTGGTGATGATTACAAATATTTATCTGATTCAAGTAAACATAGTTATACTTGGGCAGCTACCAAAGGTAAGACTTATCATTATAGAGTATGTCAATATACTACAGAAGGAACTTGCTTGATTTATAGTAATGATCTTTCAGTAAAATCATATAATGCTGAAGATGCAAGTGAGGATGAGGACACTGAAACTAGTGTTACTGTAACTATGTCAGCAACGGCAGAGAGTTCAGGTGTTGGATTATGGTGGAATAACGTTGCAGAAGATATTTCTGGATTTAAATATTACAAAGTTGTTAGATCAGAGACTAATGCAGATCTACGTTATCCTGACGATAGTTATATCGCTGTGAAGAATAAAGGAGATGAAAGTTATAGAGATTATGCATCAAGGAGTACTAAGAGTTACTATTATAGAATATGCGCAGTAGGAGACCAAATTCATTGTAGTAATGTAATAAAAGTTACTCCAATTCACGTTAATGCCGCGCCCGCAGCCTTGATTCTTTCAGGAAGTTATGCTGATGGTAGTATGACTTTAAGTTGGAATCAGTCAAATGAAGTTGATTTTAGTTATTATAAGGTAGTATGGGATCAGGAAAATGCAACACCAAAGTATCCAGCTGATGGATATATAAGAGCAATAGGTGATCGTACGACTGTAACTCATCTGGATGAAGGTGATAAGAGTAGTACTAGATCTGCTGATGCTGATTTAAATATTGGTACGCATTATTATACTGTATGTATCGTTGATTCGCAGTCTCAAGTTGCATGTAGTAATACTGTAACCTTGGTTGACGGGGATATTCAAGTTATTCAATAAAGCTAATTAAAAAAAAGACCTAGTTGGTAAAAACCTAGGTCTTTTTGGTTATATATTATTACTGCTATTTTGCAGTAGTTAATTAGTTAAAGAGCTGAATAATCACCCAAGCAATTACCGGTAGACGGTTTGTTGCAGGAATCATGATATTCATCTATACGATTATCCGCATAGTTTTGCCATGTATTTTTGTCATCATTGTAGAATATCATTGTCTTAATGATGTTAACAATTTCATCAAAATAGATATTACTTGGGATGACATTTGGTAACGTCAGTGCACCGTTTAATAGCGCCCATCCGTCACCATTCCCGTTTGCTGGGAAATACCACAGAGGCAATTGAGGTAATTCGGTTAGACTGCCCGTCTGAGCAAGTACATCATAGTCAGTGATAATGCTATCTATAGGCATGTCATTGACTACCATCTCTTCCAGTCTGATTGCGCGGACAATCATCGGCCATAGATGCATGAGATGAATATTTGTAATAAAAACTTGGATGCTTCCATTCGGTTGTTGGATAACCAATACATCTAAATTCTTATTGAGAAACTTGGCTGCATTAAGGAGACATTTGTTTCCTTGTCTATTTATTGTCCTGTCGATTGCAAGTATTCTGATAATATTAGCTTTATTGCAATTATCGTAAGGCCTAACTACAATCACTTTCATAGGTTTGACGATATCACAAGCTTCAAGGAATTCTTGCTGATAGTTTTTACTGGCTTCAAATATTGCTGAAGTCCAAGTAAATGACTCGAGTTTACCAAGATAGACTGCTATCAAGTATGCTCCTTCACAAATATCAAATATTTTTGAAGGAGGTCGTTTGGTGAATTGGTTAAGATTGTTAGTTAGTTTGCTAACTTCAGGTTGATTGCTTTTTAGGTTTTTCTTTTTCAACCAGTCACGGTATAAAGTGTTGTTAGAAAACAACGTTCTTGTTTCTCCATCACTGATTGGGAAAATGTATCCTTGGTGATCGTCATCAACGGAAGATCCTTTGATGATAGTTTTATCATCAAAATAACAATCTAGGAAAGTTGCTAACCATTTTTCTATTTTGGCAGGCGACCATCCGTCATGATTGAGGTTTTTGATGCATTCACTTAGATCGTAGGTGGTACTTTTTCCAAAAAGGTCACCACGACGAATGTGTTTTAGTAGCAATATAATTTTTGGCAAATGATCAATGCCTAGGTATTGAGCGACCAAATCAGCGCAACAACAATTGAGTTGACCATGTTCATCAAAAATTCCTTCACCGATACCAACTTTCAACCATCCTTTACGGTTGTAAAGTTTTACACTACCGTCCTTGGTAATGATTTTTGCATCAGAAATTCCTGGGAATAATTCCTGGCCAAAACGGCGCAGTAAATATATTGCCACAAATTCATCTGCGTGCGGTTTGAAATGAGTGACAATCTTGTCAGTTGCTAATGCAGTTCCTTGTTTTGCATTCATTCTTGTCTCCAGTTCCTTTTGGAGTTTTTATTTCCCGATGAAAATATGTGAGATACAAATATTTCACATACCATCGGCGTTTATGTCAAAGTTCAGTTACAAACAATAACTAATGATACTAACATTTTGTCATTGTTTTGTCAAGGGAGTAATAAAAAAAGCGGTCCTATTTTAGGGCCGCTTTGAAGATGTTAATCAGTCAAGATTTTCATCGAATAAAATTGTCATACATTCTTGATAACGATCGATAATTTGTTTAACGATTTCATCAGGTATAACTGGAATTGGAAGAGTCCCATCCCATTCGAGTTCTTTGCTGAGATAATCTCTAACAATCTGTTTATCATAGCTGTTTTGGCTTTTGCCAATTGCAAATTCATCGGCCGGCCAGTAACGAGATGAGTCAGAGGATAGGATCTCATCGATAATTACAAGATATAATATACCTTCTACAACCTTGAGACCGAATTCGAACTTCGTGTCAGCGATGATTATGCCAAGTTTTTTGGCTTTGTCACGTGCTTTGGTAAAGAGCATGAGTGAGAGATCTAGACAGCTTATTGCTAGATCCTCGGCAGTAACATCATATTCTTTATTCTTCAACCATTCGGTGAAGATAATCACCATTTGTTCATAGCTGATATTTTCATCATGTTGACCAGCTTCCGCCTTGGTTGATGGCGTAAATAATGGATGAGGAAATTCTTCGGACTCCTGAAGGTCGGTTGGTAATTCATGACCAAGGATGTTTACTGTAGTTGCTTCAGGATTTTCTTTAACGGCTTTTTTATAAGCTTTCCATAGAGATCCTGTAATATTCCCACGAATGATTAATTCAGCTGGAATAGGGTCACATTTTTCTACGACCATGAAACGACCAGTAAGTTCATCAGCAAACGGATGAAATATTTCAGGAAGTTCTCCCACATCGGTATGAACCAGATGATTAGTAATTGGCAGTTTGGTTTTGAGATTGGCAATATCTTTTGTCAGCAAATCTATCCAATTAACAGTCATTTCGGTTAATACTATGCCACGTCCTGGTACGGGAGTTGGTAATACATGATCAAATGCCGAAATACGATCAGTAGCGATGATCAATAGTTGCTCATCCAGATTATAAATGTCCCTTACTTTTCCTTCAGAGAATGGGTAAGTATTCGACAAGTTAAAGTGTTTGGTACTAATGAGAGCTTTCATTTTATGCTCCTTTTCTTTCTGTTTTTAAGTTACAATGTTTATTTACATTTTTTGATATTATAATACCTTATCAAAGAGTGATTATTTCGTCAATAATAAAAAAAGACGATTCATAATTGAATCGTCTTTAGGTTTATAGTTGTGTTTTATTAACAGTGACCGTAAAAGATACGACCGATGGCTACCGGAATCCATACTAGTAAGACATTCTTCTTAATAAGGAATTTCTTAACTGCTTTGTCTCCAGCACCTTTAATTCTGGATCCAGAAACGGTTAGTATGCCGATAATACCAGCGCGGACAAGGGTTGCTACACCATCAACATATGGGAAGAATGAGTCACTACAGCAGACAGATCCATTTAGCATATGCTTGAAAGTACGTGCTTTCTTTGTTGCAAGCTGGGCTGCTCCGACTCGATCGTCCTGACCAGTACCATTACCGATTAGCATGCAGTTATTAACTATTGTGATCGTATTGCTACTTGAAGTAGCGCAGATCGCCCAAGCCAGGAGGAAATCAGACTTTTGTCGCAGAGTCATTTTTCCAAATTGCTTAACTTTTGGATGGTTAAAATCAAATACATACTCATAGTTTGGTTGCAGTACGAATGTACCGCGGAGCGTGTGGATGATTTTTCCAGTGTCCATAGAGGGGGACTTGAGAGCTGGATTAACCAACATACGACAAGCACCTTTAGCGCGCTTGAGTCGTTCAATTGCTGGTATGGAAATTGATGGCGCAAGAATACCATCTATTATGCGATCCACCTTTTTGGTTTTGTGAGTCCTGATTATCTCCGCTTCTTTTGCTCCAATCGTAAAGTTGGCAATGATAATCCCACCCCAGGCTGCTCGTGGGTTGCCGGCTATTGCTTTCCTTAATACTTCGGCTTTGTTATTACCATAAGCACCGCCACATGCATTACCATGTTTGTAAATGAAAGCAAAGTATTTTGCTTTACATTTATTTTTACGGAATGCAGCAATGGCATGGGTAATACCCTGAAGACCACGGTTATAGTCGGTAAAATTAATGAAGCTTGGTGCACATCCTTCGATCATCTCGAATTTATGTAGTGCTAAAGAATCATTATCATCAACCTCATATAAGCCGGCTGGTGTCTGAGCAGCATTTTCCCCGTACTTACATAGTGAGCGTAGGCGACCTAAGACGCCATTGTACTTTCCACCACTTAAGTATCGAGAAGCTGAGAGATAGTATTCAGCCACTTTGAAAAAGGCTTTTTCAGCCAGCTCACGACGGAGTTTTAGAGGAACTTCGCCATGTTTTTTGATCGCTTTAATAACCCGTATACGATCAACTTGATCACAGATCACAGTTCGTCCATCTTCAGCTGATTTAGCTGTAGCATTGACCATAGTTGGTCCACCGACATCAATTTTCTCTATTACAGAGAAGCGATCTGACCCTGGACGAGCTATTTCGCCATCAAGTGGATAGAAGTCAACACAGACAATATCAATCCACTGGGCGCAGATTTTAGCCAGATCATTAAGATGTTGCTCAGTGTCCTGTGCTAAAATTCCTCCATGTATCTGTGGATATAGGGTCGCGACACGGTGACTTAGAATGATGCCACCAATTTCTTTGCGAATCGCTTTTAAAACCCGCGGTGGGATTTTATGTTTCTTGTTTGTGGCGATACGATTGATCATCTTAGCATGCGCATCTCCGATAAAGTCAGAAGTATCAGTTACAGGGATCCCAGCTTGTTTAAGCTTCTTAGCTGTACCGCCTGAGGCAAGTATCATGTAACCGAGCTTTACGAGCCATCGGGCAAACGTGATAATACCTTTTTTGTTTGCCACTGATATTAGGGCAATTTTTTTACGTTTCTTTGTAGCCATTTAAAACACCTCGTTTCTGTAAAATTAACGTTATTTATTTCTGTTTTTGATATTAAATTACCTTACCAAAGGATTAGATGTTAGTCAATAAAAAAATAGGGTCATAAATTGACCCTATTATATGATTATTATTATTACTGTCTATGTAATGCTTGATTAATTTTATTCAAGCTGTTTTTATTCTTCTTCCTACACTCAGGAATATACCCAGTGCTATTGCTAAAACTGCTGCACTAAGAATTTGTAAATCAGGAGGTAATGAGAAGGTGATTGTATGTGCACAAACCCAGAAGATAAGAGTCATTGGAAGAAAGCAAAAAATAAAATGACGGTCCACATTTTTTGCAAAGTTACTTAAACGCCAACCATGATACCTTGTTTTTATTAGATGATTACAATATTCGTGTATGATCATCATATATAAAGCATATCCACCGAAGATGTTAATCCATAAACTTGAAGATAATGCTTGGAAATTATCCCACCAAAGACCTTTGGTGATTATTGCTCCTGTTCCTCCAGCAAAAAAAGGGAATGCATTAGTAAACCATATTCCAAATAAACCCCAAAAGATAGCTCTTTCCAGAATGTAATCGAGTTTCCAGGTTTTTTTTGAGATACGATATTTTATAAGCTCACCCAGCGTGCCGAGAAAGAAGAGCTTTATAAATCCCATCGCGTATGGAGCTGAATTAACATATGATTTGAAATGACCGGTATGTAATGCTGCCCAGCCAAGTATTAACATTGAACCTAGCATAAAAAATAATTTGACCATATTTGCCACCCCTCCAATAATTTTAAAGTTCCATTTTTGTTTTGTATTTTAATTAGCTTAACAAAGAGTATAAATATAGTCAATAAAAAAGACGACCAAAGTTAAAGAGTGGTCGTCTATGATTATTAAGCAAATATTAAAGGTTTGGAATTATATATGATTGAGATTTAATATCTCCTTTTATTGCACGAAGAACTTGTGTGGTTAGTGCTTCAGTCTCATACTCTCCAGAAAATTCGTCGGAAAATACTGAAGTTCTGTTTTGTGTTTCAAGCCATTTTGAAATACCATCGATAGTCGAGCCATTTACATTAACTCCCCGAATAAATTCCATAGCCTTGAACATTCCTCCAGTGCAGAATACTCCTTGGAATTCATCTTTTTGTGTAATTGCCGATTCTACTTCTAGTGCCCGTTGGTTGATTTCACATCCAAATTGGTAACACATAGTTTTAAAAATATGTGTTGCATTTTTATCGCATTTACGAACCATGTCGAGAAGTTGTTCAAAATTCTCAGCTCCGGTATGACCTACATAGCCACATTTTTTGAGGAGTATTTTTTGCACTTCTTCAATAGTTGACCCTTTTTTGAATTTATCCCATAGCCACTTAGAACCCTCTAGAGCAGGTAAGGCTCCAGCTCGTTCACCAAATGGATTCCATTCATTTGGATTATTGGTTACGACAATATCTCCACCGACACAAGCAGCTATACTTGCTCCACCACCACCATGTACTAATACACAGTTAACTTGATTGGTTTTGATATTATTTCTTTTTGCGATTAAATAAATAAGATAGCGTAGGCTGAGATAGTGAGCGTAGCCTTCACGAAATATTCCAGGAATTCCGGTTGTTCGAGCGATATCCCAATAATTTTGGCTAATTGATGAGATTGCGTCTGCGGTATAAATTGGAATATCAAGTTCAGTCGCGATTGGATATGCGACCCTGGGGCAGTCATTGGTTCTGTGTTTTGTACCGATTAGTTCTGGTTGATCCAGTGCATTCATATATGTATGATCTATATGAATCACTCCAGGTAGTAATCCTTTTAGAATGGCGGATCGTACGCCAATTACTCCAATTTCGTCGGGGGAAAAACAATTATTGTTAAAAATGAAAGGACGAACCGCCTCAGTCAAATTTCCAATAGAATTGTCTTTAGTCAACTCAATTTCACCCCTGTCAATAACTTGAGCAGTTTTAAGATATTCATTTAAATCAACTGCCCACAGTTTGAGATTGGTAGAACCAAAATTAAACCCAATAAAAATCGATTTTTGCATTTCTGCCTCCTTTTTAAGTTTTTAAGATTTGCTATGTTTATTTCTATTCTTTATATTAAATCACCTTACCAAAGGATTAGATGTTGGTCAATATTATACACTCTCATATTGACATAAATATCAATATATACTATATATATAGTAAGTTAAATGTACAATGTAAGTTAAATGTACAATGACAATATAATCAAAGAAATGGGGAGTTGTGGGTAAATATGAGGGCCTACCAACAGAGCTAACGCGATTAGCCAAATTACTGGGTGCTGATAAACTTGGTAAATTTAATGCCAAAACGAAGAAGTATAGTGTAGAAATCACAAATCTTAATCCAGAAGCATTGAGTTTTTACAAGTTTGCGCATGGGGGTGCTATTGGTGCATTATTTGATGATACAGTCGGCATGTGTATTTATTTCTGTTATGGCATAAATAGTGCTATAACTGCTTCTCAGACAGTTAAGTTCATTAATGTACTTAGTATGAAATCGCCATTTGTTATTACTTGCTGGATAGATAGAGAAGGTAAAAAGACAGGCGATGAAATCATCATGAAGGGAGAAGCCACAACAAGAAGTGGTAAAGTGATAGCTACAATGGAAGCTGTCTGGATAATGCGATGAACTGCTATTTCATAAGTAAGTTTCATAACACCATTTTTTTATCTTCGGATAGAGAAATGGTGTTTTTCTTTTTATACTACAAAAAAACTAGGTTTATTTTTATAAGCTTAGTGGCGGAGCGGACCCCGCAGTCATTCACTCCGTTCATTTTTACGGGGCAGGCGGGACTTTGATTTACCCTCGCTTGTTAGCTCAGGTAAATTCAAGTCTTTGCATAAATGAATCTTTAATATCCAAAACAAGCCTAGTCTTATTATCCAAACTAGGTGGCGGAGCGGACGGGACTTGAACCCGCGGCCTCTACCGTGACAGGGTAGCGTTCTAGCCAACTGAACTACCGCTCCATATTTATTATTACATCTTTATAGAGCTTGTCCCGCCAACGGCGGGAAACTACCGCTCCAATTGTATTTTTTAACTTATTTTAATAACTTAACAATTGCTTCAAAGACTTTTGGATTGTTTTCTGCTAAATCTGCTAGTACTTTTCTATCAAGTTCAATCTTTGCTTTTTTCAATCCATCTATAAATTTACCATAAGTAGTATCATGCTGTCTGGCAGCTGCGTTAATTTTGATTTGCCATAGCTGTCTTGCAGTTCTTTTTTTTACTTTACGATCACGATAAGCATGAGCACCAGCTTTTGTAGCTGCGTTTTTTGCAAGTTTTAATAAATTCTTTCTACCCCACTTAAATCCTTTGGTTTTCTTTAAAATTGCTTTACGTCTTTTGACGTGGGTAGTACCTCTTTTGACTCTCATATTATTTATTGTATGGGGTTAATTGTTTAATAGCTTTAATAGTGCTTTTTGCAGCTGAAACATCTCGACGCTTTCGTTTGGTAACATTACCAGATTCTCTTGCATTAAAATGATCCTGACCTGATTGTCGTCTTAATATTTTCTTTTTACCTTTTTTGGCGCCTGAGAAGCGGAAGCGTTTAACAGTTGCTTTATGAGTTTTTAATTTTGGCATATTTATGTAATTCTTAGTGGTAGTTTATTATATATAATTTTATGATAAATAACAATACTAATGATATATATTAGTATGCAGGTTAGGATTATTTTTTTCCGATTATCATGAATAATCTACCACCCTGCTTAGTTATGTCTTGTTCTATTTCTATATTCTCACTCTCTGCAATAGAATCAGAAAATGCTTTAATTTTTTCTTTAGCCATGTCAGTATGTGCCTTCTCACGTCCTCTTAGAATTAAGTCAATTTTTACTTTATTTCCTTTGGCCAAAAATTTTAAAGATTGTTTTTTACGTGTTTCCATATCATTAGGACCAATTTTCAGAGTTAATCTAATCCCTTTGACTTCAACTTTTTTCTGTTTAGCTTTTTGTTTCCGCTCTTTTTTATCTTGTTGATACTGGTAAGAGCCATAATCCATAATCTTACATACGGGAGGATCAGCCAATGGAGATACTTCAATCAAATCTAAATCTCTTTCATTAGCTATTTGCATAGCTTCTACAAAACTTTTTAAACCAAGCATTTCTCCTTTTTCATCAATTACTCTTAATTCTTTGGCACGAATTTGTTGATTTACATTCAGTTTTTTAGTAGTTTTTTTATTAAAATTAAATTTTTTTCTCATTTAGAAATTTATTCTTCTTACTTAATTATTATATTTATGGTGGAAGCGAGGGGGGTCGCACCCCTGTCTAGTATTATTATATAAAAACTTCTACAAACTTAGCTTATTTTTTGTTTGAGATCATTGGTATATAACAAGCAAAATCCAACAATCCGATCCTTTATGTTTTTTAAATATCTACTAAAAGGATAAAATTGATATCTAGTCTGAATTATAACACCCTGGATCTCTCTATCAGACATTAAGAGCAGGATGGCAGTTGGTTTTAGGCAACTACGGGCGCAAATGAAGGTGTAAATGCGTTAGCAAATGCAGTCTTCACATTGCTTACAAATGATTTGGCATTTGTGTAATTTCTACTAATAGTTTTACATCATATAAATAGAATTGGATGGTTTGCGATTTTTATAGTGATAGCACTGTCGATTATAAACGCTCCCTATGGTATTAAAAAAATAAGCAAAATTACTTATTTCTTAATAATCGTCTAATATCTTTATCTGTTTCACGCTTTTTAATGAGCTGGCGCTTGTCATGAGCCTTTTTGCCACGGCAAACACCTACTTTTATCTTTATTAGACTCCCTTTAGTATAAACAGAAAGTGGCAATACTGTCAAGCCCTTAGTCTTCAGTTTGCCTATAAGTGAGCCAATTTCTTTTTTATGTAATAATAGTTTTCGATCTTGAGTTGGAGTATAGGATGTTTGAGTAGAGGACTGTAAGTAAGGACTAATATGGGCATTAATCAGCCATAGAGCATTACCTTTGATAGTGGCATAACTACCTTTTAAGTTAATTTGACCATTTTTTATAGATTTAACTTCTGAACCACTCAAAACAATCCCGGCTTCAAATTCATCTAAAACCTCGTAATCAAAATATGCTTGTTTGTTTTTATTTATTGTTGGCATAATTATATTTTAACATAATAGCTTATTTGTGGATAACTGTCACTTGACTATAAATATAGTTATGCTATTGTATTAATGCGTTAACACAGTAATACAAAATAATACTATGCCTAAGAAAAATATTAAATGGGATGTCAAGAAGAATAATGAATTATTCGAAGCAATACTTTCATTAAAAACCAAAGATGAATGTAATAAGTTTTTTAGAGATTTATGTACCTTGGAAGAAATGACAGATCTTGGTGATAGGTGGCAAATGGTTAAGTTGATAGTGAAAGGTGTTTCATATAGAGATATTTCAGAAAAATTAAAAGTTAGCACTACCACTGTAGCAAGAGTAGCTAATTGGATTAACCAGGGTAAAGGAGGTTATCAATTAATAATCAATAGACTAAAATTAAAATAATGGAAAATTTTAAAATTATAATTAATCATCATAGACAAGCCTCTTTTTTATTTAGTTAAAGGGTTTGTTTCTAATTAAGTAGTAAACCACACACCTCTTTAACTGAAAAAGAGGTTTTTTATTATGTGTGGTTTTTAAATTATAAAAATATGACTAAATCAAAAAATTTAATAGAATTAAAAGCAAAAATGTTGTGTGAAGGAGTTAATTTTACACAATCTGTTGAAAAATTATTTATGGATCAAAATCCATCTAATGTAAAAAGAGGTGGATTAAGTTCGGGAGGAAAAATGCTACTTTCAAATTGTTTATTTGTGAATGCGCCATTTTATAAAAAAAGAAAGGTTGATTTAAAGGTTTCTATTGCTTCTTCGGACTCAAGAAATATTATTATTTCTCAAAAGAATAAAGAACTATGTAGAGGCAAAGCTCTTACACCACCATCATGGTATAAGTTTAATGTAAATGGTTTTAATATCACACAGATCGTTACTGTTCATAACTGTCAATTAGCAATTTCAATTTATGAAGACTGTGCTTTGTTTTCAAAAAACATTCAATGTCAATTTTGTGTAATTAACAAATCATTAAAAAATAGATCTTTGGTTTTAATTAGAAAAAAACCTGCTTTAATACTTTCAGCATTAAAAAAAATACCTGTAGACCAATATGGGGGTTTAACAATAAATGGAGGTATGACTTTTTCAGATGGAAGGGGTATTGAGTTTATTCAACCAGTTGTTGAGGCCGTTAAACGAGCATACCCAAAATTACAAATTGCAGTAGAAATTACTCCACCAAAAGATTTGAACTGGATAGATAGATTAGCTGCTTCAGGAGTATCTAGTTTGATGATGAATTTAGAATGTTGGGATGAAAAAGTACGTGCAAAATTAATTCCCGGAAAAAATAAATTTTGTAAAAGAGATTTATATATTGCGTCCTTTAAACGTGCCATAAAAAAATTTGGTGTTGGAAGGGTGTCAACATGTTTTGTAGTTGGAACTGAGCCAATAGCTAGCCTCAAACAAGGTATAGAGGAAGTAATTAAAATAGGGGTTATTCCCTCACCACTAGCTGGACGATATTTTGAAGATATTCCGAATTATCCATTTGCTCCAACTGTAAATTGGAAAGATTTTCTGGAAGTTTTATATTTTTCAAAACGTTTAATGGATAAAGTGGGTATAATTTCAACTGATAAAGCAGGATGTGTTGCTTGTGGAATGTGTGATCTTATTAAAGATGCATAACTTTACTTTTTAAATTAATTTAAAAAATATGAAAAGAAAAAAAATATTATTTTTAGCAGCAACGCACGGTAATGAAGGGTTTACAATTCCAATCTTAAAAAAACTTACTGATCAAAAAAATTTATCTCGATTTGATTGGAAGATTTCAAATCCTGAGGCATTGGAAAAGAATAAAAGATTTATTGACGCGGATTTAAATAGAGTAGCACCGGGGAATAAAGATAGCTTTAAATACGAAATACGTCGAGCGTATGAACTCATGCAAGTATTTAAAAAATATGACTATGTTATTGATATTCATGGTACGCCAGCTAAGACTGGAATATTTACAATCGTAACAAATCCAAAAAAAGAAAATTTATTATTATCAACTTTATTGCCATTTCAGAACATAGTAATTTGGAGTCCAAAGAATCTAAAGAAACCTGGACCATTAACTCAGTTTGTAGATTGTGGAGTAGAGATTGAATGTGGTTCAAAAAATTCGGTAGAAAATCAGAATAAATTATATAGTAGTCTTAAAGATTTTTTAAAAAAGGATTTGAGCCAAGATCAGAAAACATTCTTTCGAGTTTATGGGAAACTTTTAAAAAAAGATTATGAGGACAAAGAGGGAAAATTTAAAGAGTTTGAAGAGGTGAATATAAAGGGGGAGAAGTTCTTTGCCTTATTAGTAAATCGATATGTGGATATTACTTGTTACAAAATGGAGAAGATAAATATTAATTAAAAAAAAGTATGAAAAGAAAAATTCAAATTGGAGTGATAGGTTCTGGAGCAGACCTTAAATATTCTTCAGAGGTCGAAAAATCAGCGTTCGAGTTAGGTAGGTTAATAGCAAAATCAAAAAATATTACCGTCTTCGGAGCAGAAAAAGATTATGATTCTCTTTCAACGGCGGCATCTAGAGGCGCTAAGCAACAAGGTGGTCTGACAGTAGGGGTAACTTATGGGGTGAAGAAAGATATTTGGGATAAGGATGGTAATACAGACATTATCATTGTTACCGGTTTAGAGCGTGGTGGAGGTAGGGAATTTGTATTGGTAAATTCATGTGACGTTATTATTTCTGTAAGTGGAGGATCAGGAACGCTAACAGAGATTGCTATTGGTTATCAGTTAAATATTCCAATAGTTGCATTAATCGGGACAGGGGGATGGACCGACAAATTAGTGGGTACGTTTTTAGATAGCAGAAAGAGGTTAAAGATATTATCAGCTAGAACACCAGCAGAAGCTGTAAATATGGCGATTAAAGTAGTTAACAAATAAAGTTCTTTAAAAAATAAATAGAAGGAGTTAATGATGAAGATAAGAGAATATACAGTGAATGATGTTATTGGTATTGAAATTATTTATAGAAAAGCATTTTCTGGTTTTCCTTGGTATGAAGATTTATCGATTAAAGAAGTTAAAAGACGGTGGAATATTCAAAGATTAAAGTCAGGATTTAAATGCTTGGTTGCGGAGATTGATGGTCAGGTGGTTGGTGCAACCTGGTGGAACAGTATGACAATTGAAGAATTAAATAATGAGAGAGGTGGAATATTAGGGGTTTTTCCCAAAAAATTTGTGGGTTGTAAATTAATCTGGCTCAGAGAAACATGTGTTAGTCCTGAATTTCAAAATTTAGGAGTGGGCACACTACTTAAGCAAGATATTTTTATACATTTGAGTGATATTGGTAAGTCCACACTTCTTTTAACAAGAATGAGAGAAGATAATTTTCCTATAATTTCAATCAATAAAAAATTAGGTTTTCAGCAAACAGGAATAAAAGTTCCGAGTAGTCAGATTGTAGGAATTTTTCATGAATATTGGTTTAAGTACTTATTAAAAAGGAGAGTACAATGAGACGGTATGTTATTACTGAAGATTTAGAATATTTGATGAAACGCTGGACTAGAGGGGTTGATTATAAAATTCCTGATCATAACTTTTTTGTCAGTATTCAGCAGCGATTAATTAAATATCTAAATTCAATGTTTACAGAATTAGTATTGATTAGTTATGAAGATTTAAGTAGTCAATTGAAACAGAAAATTCAACAGAATAACGACGCGATTATTATTTCTATTGATCAAGTATATTGTGAGGTTGATAGTTATTTAGAGATTAATAGAATTGCTGATATTAATACTCTAAAAAAAATCGGCTTATCTAACCGCCCTGGTTGTATCTCGATAGATGATCAGTTAAACAATCTACCGAAAGACAAGCCAATTATTATTATTGATGATGGATGTTTCTCCGGAGATACTTTATACCAGATAATATCTTTGATGAAGGAAAAAGGCTTGAATGTTCAAAAAAGTATTATCGGTATTATGATAGACTGGTGTAATAATCAATTTATTAGAAAAAATTCAACTTTTGAGATTGAATCAGTTTATGAATTTAATAATGTCATAGATTGGCTCTGTGAGAGAGATTTTTTCATCGGTGTACCATTGTCAGGAAAGACAGTTGGTTATATGGAGGGTAATAGTATTATTCCATATTATCCGGACATTTCTCTGCCATATTGTTTACCGTTTGGTAATCCTAGTAAAAGTGCTTCTATTCCTACTAATTATATGGTTGAATATTCCAAATTCATCATTGGTTTAAGTTGTGAACTATGGGAAGAGATAGAGAGATTGTCAGGAAAAGTTATTACTTGTAATGATATTCCTAGGTTACCAATTGGTATTAATCGTGACAATCGGAGTTTTTCTGACGTATTAGTTGGTATAAGTAGCTCAATAAAGTAGAGTATTTATTTTATAAAGGGTATGCAAGTATTGTATATCCTTTTTTTATTGTAGTTTTTTCGTTATAATATATATATATGAATGTAAAACAATATTTGAATAATAAAATAATTAAGGTATCATCATCTCTTTGGCCCGATTTGAAGGAGAGAGGTTTTGATTTTGAAATAAATTATCCACCTGAGAGAAGATTTGGTGATTATTCATGTAATATTGCTATGAAGTTGGCTCCACTGATTCATCGCGGTCCGTTGGAAATTGCTGATGAAATTAAAAAGAATTTTGGTAATTCTGCCCCACTAATAAAAATTGAAGTTGTATCACCAGGTTTTATTAATTTTTTTATTGATAATAAATTTTTAGGAAAACAAGTTGAAGAGATTATCGAACAAAAAAATAAATTTGGTCAAAATAAATTAGGAGATGGTCAAAGAATTCAACTTGAATTTGTATCTGCTAATCCAACTGGTCCAATTACATTAGGGAATGGTCGAGGTGGTTTCTCTGGAGATGTTCTGGCTAATATTTTAAAATTATCAGGTTATAAAGTTCAGAGAGAGTATTATATAAATGACGTAGGTAATCAAATAACAATTCTAGCTGAGTCAGTCTTACGTCGTTATTGGCAACATAAGGGAATCAGAATTGAGTACCCAGATTATTGTTATCAAGGTGAGTATATAACTGAGCTAGCAAAGAAAATATATATCCCTGATTATAAGATGAATAAGAATCAGAAAATGGAAGATATTAGAGACAAAATAAAAGGTAGGATTCTGAAAAAGATGATTGTTGATATAAAAAAGGTTACTGAAGAAAAGTTAGGTATTAAATTTGATAAATTTTTTGAAGAACATACATTATATAGTACTGGTGTGGTTGACCGTATGTTAAAAGAATTAAAACGAAAAAATTTATTATATAAATCTGATGGAGCAATTTGGTTGAGGACTCGTAAGTATGGAGATGAGAAAGATCGAGTTTTGATAAAAGCTGATGGTAACCCTGTATATTTTTTATCGGATATTGCTTATCATTGGAATAAATTTTCTAGAAGGAAGTTTGATAGAGTGATTGATTTTTTCGGGGCTGATCATCATGGATATATTGGACGTTTACAAGCAACTATGAAAATTTTTGATTTTAATGGTAAGTTGGATATAGTTATTACCCAAATGGTCCGATTATTGAAAAAAGGGGAGGAAGTAAAGATGTCAAAACGAGCCGGTACATTTATAACTCTTGAAGAAATTGTTGATGAAGTAGGTTTGGATGCTACTAGATATTTTTTCTTAATGCATGATTATAATACGCATATGGATTTTGATATGAATTTAGCCAAAAAAAAGACCAAGGACAATCCTGTCTACTATGTTCAGTATGCTCACGCTAGGATATGTAGTATAATAAGAAGAGCGGAAACTCTAGAATTTATTCCGATCAAGAGAGGTACAACTATCTCAAATGAAGAGGCAAAATTAGTTAAAAAATTGCTAAAATGGCCGGAAATAATTATTGAGGTCGCTGATACATATCAGGTTCATAAATTAACAATTTATGCCACAGAGATTGCAGCTTCTTTTCATGAATTTTATACCAATTGCCAAGTAATAAAAGGTAAGAAGGTAGATGAAAGAAGATTAAAAATTATGAAAGTTGCACAAATAACTTTAAATAATGTATTATCAAGTATGGGAATAAGTTCCCCTGAAAGAATGTAATATTATATGAAAATAGGTATTGATTGTAGGACAATTTTAAATCCAAAATTAGGTGAGCAGGCTGGAGTGGGCCACTATACTTATTATTTAGTTAAGAATTTATTAAAATACGATAAGAAAAATGAATACGTATTATTTTTTGATTGGAGATTTAGAAAGTTTGATGAGTTCGCACAAAAGAATGTAAAAATAAAGAATTTTCCTTTTTCGCAATATAATAAATTTTTACCATTTGCATATTCTCATATGCTTATTTCTGCATATCTAATGAAAGCTAATCTGGATCTATTTCATTCTCCAATATCTTCATTGCCATTAACATATACACGTAAATCAATTATTACAGTTCATGATTTGGCAATATATAAAAATCCATCTTGGTTCCCGTCCCAAATAATTAGTACAAAATTATTAGTACCACAGAGTTTACGCAAAGCTAATAAAATTATTGCAGTGTCCAATAGTACTAAAAAAGATTTACAAGAGATTTTTAATGTTTCTAGTAAAAAAATTAAGGTTGTTCATGAGGGAGCTTCAATAGAAAAAATTTCAGTAAAAAATAAAAAAATTGATAGTTTAACAAGATTCAAACTTGGGCCAAAGTATATTCTATATATTGGAACACTAATGCCTAGAAAAAATATCGTCACTCTTATCCGTGCTTATAAGAAATTACTTCAAGCAGAACCTGGATATAGTGAATACCAATTAATTTTAGCTGGAGCAAAGGCTTTTGGTAGTGAAGCAATTTTTGATGAGATTAAAGCATTAAAATTAAAAAAACAAGTTAAGTATATAGGCTATGTTACTCATAACCAAAAAATGGAATTAATTAAAAAAGCAACTTGTTTCACTTTCCCTTCAAGTTATGAAGGATTTGGTTTGCCAGTATTAGAAGCGATGGCTCTTGGTACACCTGTAATAACAAGTAATGTATCTTCATTACCAGAAGTAGCGGGTAAGGCTGCAATATTGGTTGATCCAGAAAAAGAGATGGAGATAGCAAACGCATTAAAGAAATTATTGTCTAACAAAAAATTACAAGCAAGATTGAGCAAGAGTGGTAAAAAACAAGCACAGAATTTTACTTGGGAGAATTGTGCTAAGGATACAATCAAGGCTTATCAGAGTTGTAAATAATAATGATAATAAATAAAAAGAGTACTACACAAATAAAGGTTAAAGTAGTACCTAACGCGAAACAAACTCAGCTTGTTGGTAGACAGGGGGATTTTATTAAGATAAGAATTGCAGCAGTACCAGATCATAATAAAGCTAATACTGAATTGGTTAGATTTTTATCTAAAAACTATAATATAAATAAATCAGATATTGAAATAATTAGAGGAAACAAGAATCACAGGAAAATATTATTAGTACCAGTAAAGCAGGGTAATGTGATAAATAAAATATCTTAATTTATTAGCATAAGTATTCTTACTAAGTACTAAATAAGCGTAAACATTATTGTTTGCGCTTTTTTTATAAAATAAAAAACCGTATAATTTAATATACGGTTTATATTTGTTATTGGAATATTCCAATTAATGAACAATTAAGTTATTGGCTTCCAAAAAGATGGAAACAATACCAGATAATAGCACTGATTATAGCCGTGGCTGGAATTGTTACAATCCATGCAAAGATCATTTCACCAACCTTGCCCCAATTGATTCCTTTTAATCCATGGGCACCATTGACACCAAGCACGGTACTGGAAATTGAATGTGATGTACTGATTGGTGCACCAACAAGCGACATTCCGAAGATAACTCCACCGGCAGCTGTTTGTGCAGCAAATCCTTCAATCGGCATACACTCCTCACCAGCTAACTGGTTGATCACGGTTTTGATAATCTTCCATCCACCAATCATTGTACCAACTCCCATGGCCAGAGCACAGAGAATCCGTACTGACAGAGGGACAGTAAATTCAGTCAATGCACCGTATGACAAGAGAGACATAGTGATAATACCCATTGCATTTTGGGCATCATTCATGCCATGCGTGAAACTCATCCACGCAGCTGATCCTATTTGTATCACTTTAAATACGCGATTGGTGGGACGCTTATTAACTCTCAATTTCCAATAAGGCCAGTATATCGGAAGAATAAGCAAAGCTATTTTCCAAAAACTATTTCTCCTACTACGGAATTGTTTCATCCATACATATATCCTGTTGGTTGGTGGTTTCAGTTTGGGTAAACCTTTATTCAAACCATAGAGTGGCCAAATAATAATTGCGAGTAGAAGGAATCCACCGATAAACCCAGCAAACGGCGCAAGGAACATGGCGACGATAATTTTGGTTATTCCTTCAGCTATTAAAACTGAAAAATCAAAATTACTTGCAACTAATGCACTGCCGATGAGACCGCCGACGAGCGCGTGGGTTGATGACGATGGTAGACCTAACTTCCAGGTGAACATGCCCCAGGAGATAGCGCTCATTAACGCAGCGAATAGTATTGTTCCGGTAACGAAATCAGATGATACCACACCCTTGCCGATGGTATAGGCCACCGCGGTATGTGATAGTGCGCCTGCGAAGTTGAATACAACTGCCAAGATAATGGCATTCCGTGGAGACAAGGCATTGCTCCATATGGACATTGCAATCGAATTCGCAGCATCATGAAATCCGTTAACCACATCATATGCTAACGCAGCGATGAATATTAGTATCAGTAGGGTCAGCTCATACATGTTTCTCTATTATCCTTCTGAGAATATTGGATACGTCGCGCAGCGCATCCACAGCTTTCTCTTGCGTAGAGATAAGCTCTCGGATGATAAACCATCGTTTGAACTCCTCAAAATTGCTTGTCGCATGATAGTACTTCGCGATTGCCGCTTTGTTTATTACGTCGGCCTTGTGTTCTAGTTCGCGAATTTCCGCGTACATGTCGAACGGGTGACGGAAATCTGATAGCGGCTTAATCATTTCAGTAAGTACTTGGCAGCCTTTAGCTAACAATGCCGACATCTGTCCAGTTTCGGGAGGAATGTCGCCAAAATCGTAGTCACGGATCAAATCAGCTCCGTTTTCTATTTGGTCAAGGATATTATCCATCAGCTCAGCCAGATGGAGCGTTTCTTGGGAAGAAAACGGAGTAACAAACTTGCCGGACACCAACTCAGCAATATCTTTAAGCGTTTGATCAGCCTGCTTTTCACGGGCAATGATCTCAGCGATTGTATCCTTAGATTGCTTGGGGTCCAGAGAATCCGAGATAAGCTCATGAAACAGTGCAGAACTCGCGTAGATCAAACCAGCGAGGTGATGAAACAAAGCATAAAATTCCTTTTTACTTTGTGGCAGAATAGACATTTCTGCGCTCCTTTCAAGTTACATTTTTTATTTTTATTTTTGAAATTAGTATAATTTAACACTTATTATTAAGAATGTCAATAATAGCATTTGATAATTTGGGTAGACAATATATTGATGGATGATTCTTGTCAAATAGTTCATTTTTTGGTACATTATACAATATTATATGGAAAAGAAAGAAAAAAAATCATATCAAATAAGTTTTCCCGAGATTGAAGAAGAAGTATTAAAATTTTGGGAAAAAGAAGAAATATTCAAAAAAACGTTAGCCAAGACTAAGGATGGTAAATCTTTTGTTTTTTTTGAAGGACCACCGACTGCTAATGGAAAACCAGGTATTCATCACGTATTAGCTAGGGTGTATAAAGATGTTATCTTGCGATATAAAACTATGCAAGGTTTTTATGTTGAGCGAAAAGCTGGTTGGGATACTCATGGTTTGCCAGTTGAGCTACAAGTAGAAAAAGAGCTAGGTATATCAGGTAAGCCTGATATTGAGAAATATGGAATTACTGAGTTTAATCAGAAATGTAAAGAAAGTGTTTGGAAATATAAAAAAGATTTTGAAGATATGACCAAGCGTATTGGTTTTTGGTTGGATCTCAACACGCCATATGTAACTTATGAAAATGAATACATGGAATCATTATGGTGGATAGTCAAGAATGCTTGGGATAAAAAATTATTATATAAAGGTTATAAAGTTGTCCCACATTGTCCACGATGCGGTACTGCTCTATCATCACATGAGGTAGCACAAGGATACAAAGAGGTAGAAGAAAATTCTGTTTTTATTAAGTTCAAAGTTGTTGATGAAAAAGATACATATATTTTATCTTGGACAACTACTCCATGGACCTTGCCTGGCAATGTAGCTTTAGCTATTGGTGAGGATATTGAATACGTCAAGATAAAAGTTGATAAAGAAATATATATACTTGCTAAACCTATTGCAGAAAAATTATTTGAAAAATATAAAGAAATTGAAACTATCCAAGGAAAAGATCTAGTTGGTATATCGTATGAGCCATTATTTGATATTAAGCCATTACAAACAGATACGTCATATAAAGTTTATCCAGCTGATTTTGTAAATACATCAGAAGGTACCGGGGTAGTACATACAGCGGTAATGTATGGTGAGGATGATTATCAGTTAGGGGAGAAGGTGGGACTACCAAAATATCATACAGTAGGGGAAGATGGTAAGTTTAATGATAGTACTGGTCATCTTGCTGGACATTTTGTAAAAAGCAAGAAAGTTGAAGTATTAATAATTGATGAATTAAAAGATAAGAATTTACTACTAAAAGAAGAACTATATAAACATGATTACCCGTTCTGTTGGCGTTGTGATACACCGTTGTTGTATTATGCAAAAAATTCTTGGTTTATAAAGATGAGTAGTTTAAAAGAAAAATTAATAGCAAGTAATCAAACAATTAATTGGGTCCCAGCTTATATTAAGGATGGTAGATTTGGAGAATGGTTGAATGAGTTAAAAGACTGGGCAATTTCTCGTGAAAGATATTGGGGTACTCCATTACCAATTTGGGAAACAGAGGATGGAGACAAGATATGTATTGGTTCTATTGAAGAGCTAAAATCATTAGCAAAAGATTCAAGTAAAATTGGTGATGATTTTGATATGCATCGTCCGTTTATTGATGATATTATTTTGGTTAAAGAGGGTAAAGAATATAAGCGTGTAGATGAAGTGATGGATGCTTGGTTTGATTCTGGTTCTATGCCTTTTGCTCAGTGGCATTATCCATTTGAAAATAAAGAAAGAATTGATGATAATATTAGTTTCCCCGCAGATTTTATTTCTGAAGGAATAGATCAAACACGTGGTTGGTTTTATACTTTGCAGGCTGTATCCGCTTTATTAGATAAAGGAGCGCCATATAAAAATGTTATTAGCTTGAATTTGATATTTGATAAAAAAGGTAAGAAAATGTCAAAATCAAAAGGAAATATTGTAGATCATTTTGAAATGATTAATAAATATGGAGCTGATTCATTGCGTTGGCATTTTTTTACAATGAACCAACCGGGAGATGTAAAATTATTTGATGAAAAGAATTTGTCTGATGTAGTAAAGAAGAACTGGATGATCCTATGGAATGTATTATCATTTTGGAAAATGTATGCAGGTGATGATTTGAAAAAATATTCAGGTGATTTACCAAAAGTAAATAATATACTGGATAAATGGATAATTTCACGATTGCATCAATTGTTGAAAGATGTAACAAATAATTTAGATATTTATAAAGTTACTGAAGCTGGTCGAGGTATTTCGGATTTTATTAATGAGTTGTCGACTTGGTATTTAAGACGTTCTAGAGATAGATTTAAAAAAGGAGACACAGAAAAAGAAGAGGCGCTACAAACTTTACATTATGTGTTAGTAGAAATTTCCAAATTATTAGCTCCTTTTACACCTTTTTTGGCTGATAATTTATGGCAACAATTAATTCCAAAAGATAATGATATTATAAGTGTTCATCTGGCAGATTGGTCAAATAATGAAGATAAAGACGTTGATCAAACAATTATTAGTAGTATGAAGCTATTGCGTCAAGCTGTAGAACTAGGACATAGTTTACGAAAAGAGAATAAATTAAAAGTAAGACAGCCTTTGTCTCAGTTTGTAATTAAAGCAGATATTTTTTCTGATGAATTAAAAAATATCCTCAAAGAAGAAATGAATGTTGATAGTGTTGTGATTTCTCAAGATGTTCCGCAAGGTAATGAATTTGTAACAAAAGAAACTTCTGACATCAAGGTTTCACTCGATATTACAATGACTGACGAATTAAGGCATCGAGGTATGGTTCGTGAATTAATAAGACATATTAATTCTATGCGTAAGGATGCAAAATTAACAATACATGACACTGTATCTGTTTATCATGAAATTCAAGATGAAGAATTAAAAGGAATTCTACAACATTACAAAAAAGAATTTTGCAGCGAAGTAATAGCATCTCATTGTTTAGAAGGAATACCAGAAAATGTTGATTTGAAAAAAGTGCTGGATGTCAATGGTAAAAAAATAATATTTGGAATTAAAAAGAATTAAAAATTCCACATGGGCACATATTTTCCTCAAGGATTAATTTTACAACATGATAATATAAGGGAGGCTGATCGTCTGTTGATAGTTTTTACATCTGATCATGGCTTGATAAAAGTTATTGCAAGAGGGGTTAGGAAAATTACAAGTAAATTAGCTGGTAATCTAGAACCAATAACTTTGGCTGATTTTATGATTATCCAAGGAAAATATTATGATGTTATTGCATCATCCGAACCAGTAAATATTTTTCGTAATATAAAAAATAATTTAAATAACTTACAGACAATGCAATATATTTGTTTTGTTGTAAATCGTACATATACTGGTAACCAAGGGGATCAGAGAATATATAAATTACTTTTAGAAATTTTAAAAAATTTAGAAAATAGTAAAAATAATAATAATAAATTGTTAGTTTGGTATTTTATTTTAAGATATATCAGCTATTTAGGTTATCAACCAGAACTTTATAATTGTCTTCATTGTAATAATAAAATATCAAATGAAAATAATTATTTTAGTAATAAAAAGGGTGGCTTGATATGCAATAATTGTTATAAAGCTATTGAAGGAAGTATTAATATATCTAATAATTCTATAAAAATAATTAGACTAATGCTTAATAAAAATTTTAGTAATTTAAGTAAAGTTATTTACAATAATGTTTTAATACCGGAATTGGATAGTATAGTAAGTGGATATTTGAGCTATGTAACTGAGCAGGACTTAAGAATAAGAGATTTTTAAAAATTTGATAATTTTGCTATAATAAAGACGTTATATGGTAAAAAAAATTATAAAAAAAGAAAAATTATCTAAGTCAAAAAATGATGAGTTTAAGATTGCAAGCAAGGAAATAAAAAAGGAATTAAACTTAGATGATAATAAAAATATTAAAATATCTGTAAGTAATGAGTCAGATACTATTGGTAATATATACAAACAAAGAGATAAAAAAAATAATGAAAAGGTAAATGATTTTGCTGCTTTTTATAAAGGTAGTAAAAATAAAAATGAAGACATGTCTAAAATAGAAAGAAAAGACCCAAATCGTAAAAAAAAGACAATATGGTGGGTTATATTAATATTAGTAGTTGTTTTAGCAGCTACATTATTTGGTTTTTATTATTTTATTAATCAAGAAGATAAGTTTAGCGGGGATAATCTTGATGTTGAAATAAAAACACCATTATTGGTTTCAGCAGGAGATGGTATAGAGATAAGTATTACTATATATAATCGGGCAGATGTAGATATAGCAGCTTCGGAATTAATATTGCAGTTACCAGAAGATTATATTTTTAATTCTTCTTCACCATTAGCAAATAATGAAGCTAATAATGCTTGGACAATTGGACAAATAAAGAGTGGTTCATCAGAGACTGTCACGATTTATGGAAAAATGTTTGGAGAGCTAAATAAAAATCAATCATTTTCTTGGCTACTCAACTATACTCCAGCAAATTTTTCATCACAATTTCAAAAATCTGATCAATTTGACATAGCTATCAATGATTCAGTGTTTGACCTTAATTTTACTGTACCATCAAAAGTGGTAAGTGGGTATGCTAGTAATTATAGTTTTGAAATAGCAAATAAATCTTCAGATGATATGATTAATGTTAGGTTGTCTATGAATTTGCCAGTAGATATGACTGTGGATAGTTATGATCCGGAACCAAGCAATGAACCGACTATCTGGGATATTGAATTATTAAAAAGTGGGGAGAGTTATGAGGTTTCTTTTGATGCAGTGCTTGATGCTGAAGAAGGAGATATGAGAGAGATTGATTTACAAATTGGTTATCTTGATGACCAACGTAAATTTAATATACAGAAAGAAGAGTCGGCAATAGTATTTGTAGTTAATCCTCAATTGTTATTAACCATGTCAGTAAATGCTTCTGCTGAAGGATTTCCTGTTTCGTCAGGGGATACATTAAAATATATTTTAAATTATGAAAATAATAGTCAGTCAGAAGTTAAGGATTTGTTAATTACAGCAGAAATTGATGGGTCGATGTTGGATTGGGATAGTTTAACAGATGTTAATGGCGGAGTAATTTCAAATGGTGCAATAGCTTGGGATCAAGATAGTATTGAAGATTTAGCTTCCGTAAAACCGGGAGATGAGGGTGAAATTGCTTTTAGTATAAACTTACAAAATACATTGGAAGTTGATAGTGAAGAAGATGTTAATTTCTTAATTACAAGTAATGCAAGCGCTATATCAAATAATGTCGTTGACTTTGATGATGGCACATTAGAAGTCGAAAGTAATGAGGTTGTAAATAAAATTAATTCACAATTAATATTAAGAGCAGAGGGCAGATATTATGATGATGAATATATCAAAGTAGGTCTTGGGTCAATACCTCCACAGGTAGGTAGCGAAACAAGATATAGGATCTATTGGTATGTCAGAAATGGGGCAAATGAAGTTTCTCCTGTTGTTGTTAGTGCCACCTTACCAACTGGAGTAGTCTGGGAAAGTAATTCAAAAATTTCCGCAGGAAATATTTCATATGATCCAAACACTAGAAAAATATCTTGGTCAATAAATAAAGTTCCTGAACATGTTGGTCAATATTTATCTGAGATATGGGCAAGTTTTGACGTGTCTATTACCCCAACTACAGATGATATTGGAAATATATTGATTTTATTAGATAAAAGTGAAATTGTTTCAACAGACTCATTCACCGAACAAGAGATTTCTATTTCTGAAGATATGATAACATCGGCATTGCCAGATGATCCTCAGGCAATAGGCCAGGGAGAGGTTGTGGCAGGTACTTCAACAAATACTAATACTATTATTAATAGTAATTCTAATACCAATAGCACAGCTAATGTGAATAGTTTATAATTAATGAAATGTCTTTTAAGTTATTAAAAAAAAGTAAAAAAACAAAAGCTCGTAGTGGAATATTAAAAACAGGGCATGGTGAAATATCCACTCCTTTTTTTATGCCGATTGCAACACGTGGTGCTGTAAAATCTTTGTTACCAGATGATATAAAAAATTTGGGTGGGCAAATAATTTTATCAAATACTTACCATCTCTGGCAGAGACCGGGACTTTCAGTATTAAAAAAAGCAAAAGGTTTACATAATTATATGAATTGGGACGGTCCAATATTAACTGATTCTGGAGGCTACCAAGTTTTTTCATTATCAAAAAGACGAAAGTTAACTAAAAAAGGAGTAGAATTTAATTCAGAATTAGATGGGCAGAGATATTTTTTAACTCCCCAAAAAGCTCTAGAAATTCAGATGACAATAGGCTCAGATATAATGATGAGTTTTGATGAGTGCCCACCATATCCTTCTACGAGGAAGTATGCAAGTGATTCTTTAGAATTGACTAGTCGTTGGGCAAAACAAGGAAAAGATTATTTTAAGAAGAAAAAAAATCCGAACAATAAACAAAAATTATTCGGGATTGTTCAAGGTTCTAGTTTTAAAGACTTAAGAATCCAAAGCGCTAAAGAATTAGTAGCAATGAATTTTGATGGATATGCAGTAGGAGGTTTAGCAGTAGGTGAACCTGTTGATATAATGTATAAGATATTAGATTATACAGTACCTGTATTACCAGAAAATAAACCAAGATATTTGATGGGAGTCGGTAAACCAGAACAGATAGTAGAATCAGTCAAGCGAGGAGTAGATATGTTTGATTGTGTTATTCCTACAAGACATGCTCGACATGGATTGCTTTATGCTTGGTCTGGGGATAAGATAAGAGGAAATTTTTATAAAGAGATACGTATCAAACAATCTAAATTTTTATCAGATATGAAGCCAATAGATAAATATTGTGATTGTTATACATGTAAAAATTTCTCATTGAGCTATATTCGTCATTTATTTATGACTTCTGATCCACTTTCATATCGATTGGCAACTATACATAATCTCAATTTTTATTTGACATTGATGAGAAAAATAAGAAAGGCTATAGGTAATGGAAAATTATAAAGATTGGTTAGGAAAAAAGTATAGGTAGTTGTGGATAGAAGATTGGGAAGTAAACATTCAAAATATATAAATATAATTTATAAGTCAATAGATAAATTTAATGGTATAATAACTGCAGTTATTAAGAGGAGTACTGGTGATCAGGAAATCAAGTTAATGGCATAATATATACTGATGAAGAAATTAATAAAAGGTAAATTTTCAAGAGAAATATTTTAAATCAAAAAAAATAAAATGAGCAACATCTCACAACCAACAATTAAATTTATAGATACTTTTCAACAAGTATCAACTCAGAATCAATACGATAGTGATGAATCAAAAATAAAGATTCAAATGACGATAAGTAGAGCCGCTTCTGTTTATGAAAGAATTAGGAATGCTATCGATTATAAAGATGAGCATTTATTGCGTAAGAATGCGATTGAACGAATGTTAAAAAGAAGATTCTATACTGAAGATCGTAAATCAAATTTTGGTAATTTATTAATTACGGAGTTGATACGAGCAAAATATCTACCAAATAACATAGTTCCTGAGAGAGTTATTGGTGAGGTGGAAAATATTATTGAGAAGCATTTGAATTTATTGAGACGTGTTGCTCCCAATCTTTTGACTAAAGAGAGACGTAAGGATGCAAATTGGATTCTTTCAGTCTTAGCAACTGAGATTGAGCATCATTTAGTTCCGCCGACCAGAGAAGATGCTTTAGTTGAATATATGTATAAAATTATCAGGCAAGATGTAGATTTGGCTGAGGATATTGTTGATCCGATTGAAAGAGATTTACAAGTTTATATAGCTATACATCGTGTTTTAATAAAATCAGATTTTGGGATAATTAGATTTCATTTGTTAGATTTTTTGGTGCCCGGCTGGCTATCTGGTGATGCAGATGCGATTGAACGTTTTTATAATGAGTTTTCTACTATTAAAGATAAAATTGAATACCAGATTAACCATCCTTTTTATGATCGGTTATTTAGATTTGTTAGACAATTCTCAGTTATATTTATAATATTGAAAGACATTATAGACGAGTATAAAGAAAATTTTACTGGGTTGGTCAATCACCCAAAACAATTTGAGCAAGAAATTGTTCGTCATTGTAATCTTCGTTATCAAAAAGCTAAACTAAAATTAAAACGTAGTTATATTAGAACTATAATATATATTTTTATAACAAAGATGTTACTTGCTTTAGCTTTGGAGCTGCCTTATGAGTTATTTATATTAGGTTTAACGTTTTATACACCTTTATTAGTTAATATCATTTTTCATCCACTACTTATGTTATTCATTGCTTCTTCAATAAAATTACCTTCAGAAAAAAATACCCAAACAATAACTAATTTATTAATGAGAATTGTTTATTCTGAGCCTCATCCAGGATTTTTATATCGTAAGAAAAAGGTATTTAATCGTAGTAAGGTAGTAGAAGTAGTATTTAATTTATTATATGCCTTAACATTCTTATTATCATTTGGTGTTTTAGTTTGGGCTTTAGGGTTATTGAATTTTAATATTGTAAGTATAATTTTCTTTATATTTTTCTTAACAGCGGTTAGTTTCTTTGGTCTTAAGCTAAGAAATGAAGTTAAAGAATTAGTAATTGTTAATGAGCGAGATAGTTTTTTCTCAGCATTGTTAAATTTATTTACTTTACCGATTCTGCGTGTTGGACAGTGGTTGTCAGCCAAAGTACCTAAAATTAATGTTTTCCTATTTATTTTTGATTTTATTATTGAAGCACCATTCAAAATATTTATTGAAGTAGTAGAAGATTGGATAACATATCAAAAAGAAAAAAAAGACGAAATTTATTAACAGTTGACCTTTTTTTATCATTTGATACAATATAGGCTAATTAATAATTATTTTTTTATATATGGATAATCAAGATCAAGTTTTAACAAAAAAACAAAGACGAGAATTAAAACGACAAGGGAAGATTGAAAATAGAAAAAAAAATGATTCAAAAAAAAAGATTATTAGATATACTACTTGGGCTATAATAATCATAATTGTTATTGGCGGTATATATTGGTTAAGTCAGGGAGACGGTGATAATACTAGCACAACTACAGTAAATGATATTTCTGAAATAGACCAAACTAAGGGTAATGAAGAGAGTCAAATAGTTTTGATAGAATATAGTGATTTTCAATGTCCTGCTTGTTCAACATATTATAATATAATGAATCAAGTAATGGATGAATATGGTGATGATATATATTTTTCATATAGACATTTTCCACTCAGAAGTATACATAGTAATGCACAGATAGCAGCTCAGGCATCAGAGGCTGCGGGAGTTCAAGGTAAATTTTGGGAGATGCATGATAAATTATTCGAAGGACAAAATAGTTGGTCAAATGAATCAAATCCTGAAGAAATGTTTGTTACATATGCTACAGAATTAGAATTGGATGTAGAGAAATTTACAACTGACTTAACATCTAGCACAGTTAAAAATAAAGTAGATGGTGACTATACAAGTGGTATAGGAGCTAAAGTAAATTCAACTCCATCATTCTTTTTGAATGGGGAGAAGATAAGTCCTAAGACATTGGATGATTTTAAAGAAATTATTGAAGAAGAATTAAATTCTAATACTGATATTCCTGTTACGACAGATACAACTGAATAATATTTAATAAAAATAAAAAAATAAGTTTCATGATAAAAATACGTAAGGCCAACTGTAAAGATGGCCAGGCGGTTTCAGAACTGCTAAAAAGTAAGTACAGTTATATTACAAAAGAAGAAGCGGTAAGCGTTTTTGAGTATGAATGTATGTATCAACATTATCGTATCGCTCATAATGGTGATAAGGTAGTTGGTATAATAAGTTGGCGAACACAAGGTACAGAAAAACATGGAGTGGCTGAATTAACTAAAATAACAGTTTTACAAGATATATCTGAGTCTGAAGAAGTAAAAGAAATGTTATTTGATGTTATGGTTGCAGAGGCTGATTATTTTTATAAAAAACATAATTCAAAATTACGCAAAGTTTTTTCTATGATACATACAGACAATATTCAGATAAAAAACTTTTTTGAAAATAAGGGTATGCATCAAGAGGCGATCTTAAAGAATCATTTTCATGCAGGTAAAGATGAATTAGTTTTCTCACTTTTTTTTAACTAGGAATAATTTTTTAAAAAAAATAAAGAAAGAACCAAGATTGTGGTTCTTTTTTCCTTTACAAAATCAAAAAAATGTGTTAGAATATATATATAAAGGAGACAATTTTACTATGTCTGATCATATTATCATAGCTACACTTAAATATATTGCGATAGAAATTATTTGGGATATTATTTATTTTCCGATTTGGTGGTATACAAAAGGATTAAAAATAGTAGGTAACTATTGTATTCAAAGTGCGACCTTTCATATCAATCGTCGCCTTGCTTTGGTTATCTGGTTAAAAAATATATTTAAGCCAATGTATGGGGACTATACACGGGAAGGTAGAATTATCAGTTTCTTTATGAGGTTGATAGTTCTAGTATGGAAACTAATTGCTACGATACTTTGGTTGATAATATTATTTTTATTGTTTATTAGCTGGTTAATACTTCCATTAATAATTATTTATTATATTGTTTATCAGACTACAGATATACCTTTAATATTTTTTGAGAATTAATTATGCCGACTGAGACAGGTAAAAATTTTGTCATTATAGATTGCCCTATTTGTCAGGGGACAGGTCTTGAAGCTGATAAAAATTGTGGATGTTGCCGTGAGAAAGGTGTTTATGGTTGGCTTGATGGTAATTTTATTTTTTGGGGATCCAAAGTTGATACTTTGAATATTTTTGAGGAACAAATTGAAAGAACAGTAAAAGCTTTAATAAACGGATTTTTAATATTTTTTGGAATAATTGGAATAGTTGCTTTAGCTGTAACCTATATTGAATTTATCAAAGGTGATGAGATATTTATTGAACTTATTAAAACAAAAAATGGTTTGATGGGTATTTTTGCTATAACATTACTTACAGATTTGTATGCCTATTATCGAATTCAGAGAGAATCAATTTTAGAGAAAAAAGTTATAGCTAAAAAATTCGATCCTATATTGACTGAGACATTACCTGAGGTCTTATTTGATCAAGTGATGGCACTAAACAAAAAACAAATTATTGATGTTTCGCCGACTTATATTATGGAAGCAAGACGTGCTATAGATAAGTCATGGGAATTAGCTAAAAAATTTGATCATCAACAGGCTCATCCTATTCATTTGTTAGCAACTTTATTATCTTATAGTGAAACACAAACAATACTAGGTCGTCTAGGTATTGATGGTCAATTGATGATTGATAAAATTTCAAGGAGTTTGAATAGAATACCAAAAAGAGTTGGTAAAAAGGATATTATATTATCGTCAGATTTTAGAAAAATATTAATAAGCGCTTATAATGAGGCGCATCAATCAAGACAGTCACGTGTACAGATTCCACATTTACTTACAGCTTTAGTCAAAGTTGATAAATTATCTAGTGAAATATTTTTTGATTTAGAAATAGAGTTAGATGAAATAATTAATGTTGCAGAATGGATAAATATTCATCAACGTTTGGCTGAAAAGTTGCGTCGTTGGAGAAATAAAGCATCTTATAAATCAAAAGGGGTAATGAATAAATCAATGACATCTCAAGCAACTCCTTTGTTGGATAGATTTAGTAGAGATATTACCAGTTTGGCTAGACAAGGAGTAACGTCACCTTGTATTGGTAGAGATAGAGAGATAGAGACAACACTACGAATTTTAGAGGGTGGTAAAAGTGTTATTCTTTCTGGTAATCCAGGTGTTGGTAAGACAAGTATTATAGAGGGTATTGCAGAGCTAATGGCTTCAGAAGAAGTACCAGAAATGTTACAAGATATGAGGATGGTTAGTCTATCTGTACCGTCTTTAGTTAGTGCAGCTGGTCGGCAAGGTGAATTAGAAGGCTTGTTAATGCAAATAATTAATGAAATTACACGTTCTGGAAATATAGTATTAATTATTGATAATATTCAGAATATGGTAGGAGTTTCTACGCAAGGTGCTGAAAATTTGGACATCTCTGATATTTTGGCGAATGCTTTACAACATGGGTTATTTTATAGTATCGCGACTACTTCACCGATGGATTACACTAGATATATTGAGAGTAGTACTGCTCTAACTTCTGTATTCCAAAAAGTACCGATAGAAGAATTAGATATTAATGGGACAATTCGAGTGCTGGAAGCTAAGGCTGGAACGTTGGAAGCAAAAAACCAAATTTTCTTTTCTTATGATTCTATTCAAAAGACTGTTAGATTGTCTGGTCGTTATATTCAGGATCGATATTTTCCAGAAAAAGCTATTACTTTATTAGGAGAGGTAGCAGTATATGCTAGAAGGAAAAAAGGAAAAAATGCGATTGTCACTGGTGAAGATGTCGCAGAAGTTATATCAGGAAAGACAAATGTCCCCGTAACAAAAATTAACGAAAAAGAAACTGAAAAGCTTTTGAATCTTGAAGAGCTTATTCATAAACGAATGGTAAATCAAGAAGAGGCAGTGAAGGCTGTATCAACTGCATTGAGACGTGCCAGAGCTGAGCTTCGTGATGCTAAACGTCCAATTGTTAATCTATTATTCCTTGGACCAACCGGTGTAGGTAAGACAGAACTCGCCAAGACAGTTGCTGATGTATATTTTGGATCGGAAGACAATATGATCAGATTGGATATGTCTGAGTATCAGGAGAAGTCGTCTATCAATAGATTGATAGGTGCGCCTCCTGGGTATGACGGCTCTGCTCGTGGTGGATTTTTGACTGAAGCAGTTAGAGCTAAGCCTTTTTCATTAGTGCTATTGGACGAAATTGAAAAAGCACATCCTGATATTTTGAATATATTTTTACAAGTAATGGATGATGGTAGATTGACAGATACTTTGGGACGTACTATTGATTTTACAAATACAATTATTATTGCTACTTCCAATGCCGGTACTTCATTAATTCAAGATAGAATTAATCAAAAAATTAAAATGGATCAAATTAAAGAAGAATTAATTAATGAAGCTCTTAAGCCATATTTTAGACCTGAGTTTTTAAATCGTTTTGATAATATTGTAGTCTTTACGCCTCTTACCTTGCAACATATTTTAATGATTGTAGATTTGATGTTAAAAAAAGTCGAAAAACGTTTAGCTCGAAAAGGTATACGTTTGGAAGCTACTGATAAGGCAAAAGAAGAATTAGCACAAAAGGGATATGATCCTCAATTTGGAGCAAGACCATTACGTAGAGCTATTCAAGATACAGTCGATAATGCATTGGCAAATTATTTATTGCAAGGTAAAATAGGCCGTCGTGATGTTGCGGTCTTAGAATCCGGCGGTAAGATAAGTGTTAGGCAAGCCAGAGAAATATAAGGAAATATATTTTTTAGAAGCTATTGTTTGCTGTATCAAATACAAAAGAAACCATAACCCAAGCAAAAAGAATAACTATTAGTCCTATGATTGAGTAGGTTAATAATTTTTTTGCTTTTGATAATTTTTCTTCATTACCAGCTGCAGTCATCCAACTGAATCCACCATATAGTACAATTATTACAGATATTAGTCCTAATAAACCTAGTATCCAGCTCATAGTATTTGTTGTAATATCTTCTGGATTTACAGTGGTAATTTCTCCTTCTAGTCCATTTTTTATGCGATTATCTGGATCAAATTCAAAAGTCGCAGCATAAAGAAAAATAGGTGATAATACTAGCAATAATGCGAAAGCAAAAATTAATATTTTTTGTGATTTATTCATAATCTAATTATATTTCTTAATAGGGACAATGTCAAAGTTTGACAAGTATGAGATACGGCAATTATCTAATTTCAATGTTTCTTTTGTAATCAAAGAGTGTGTTTTTTTTATTACCTCTTGACAAAAAATCAATATAATGTTAATGTATTGAGTTATTTTGCACGTTAAAATAATAACAAAATAGGAATAATTATTATAGGATAATGAAATTCAAAAAACGTACTTAAGGAAAGTACAAACATGACAAGGAGTCAATATGACTTACGATTTAACATCTGGTTCGGTGGATGAAAAAAGATGCCGAACTCAAAAAGTGTCCAAACAGATTGATCAGGACAATGAGAAACACGAAGCAGGTGGACATGGTAAGGGAAGAATGATTGCATTCGCAGTATTAGCAATTATTGTTATGATATTTGCTAGCAATTCAAGTGCGGCTGATAAAGTAGTTGTCGGTGCTACATCAAGCGGTATGGCAATCTGGGAGGACGCACCGAATCATGATTCGCTTCGTGCTCATTATCTTGAAGTGGTTTCTGTGAGTATGGAGAAATTAACTGCTGATTCACTGGATCAGAAAACAGTTACTTATGAAGTGAGAAACATGGTTAGGCAAAGTATTTTTGCTAATCGTTTGCCGAACCCGATCACTCCATATAATATGGTCTGTCTCTTTACTGATGACTGGTCGTTACGCGTGAAACTTATTACGCTAGTTAATAATTCTAGATGGCTTCGCCAAAGTAATGCGGTTATTATCTTGGAAGATAATCGTAGATTTCATTTGGTTGAAGGTCAGTGGAATTACATAGCTTCTGCGGCCGAGATTCGGCCAGTAGATTACAATGAGATGATTTGCTTGGTTATGGGTGTTGATTATGTCGCACCAGAGCCAAAGGTGGTATCGGATATTCCACAAATCACGGAAGTTGTAAAAAAACCTCCAAGTGGTCTCTGTACCGTTAACTAATCGAAAATCTAATTTTGTTCTTTAAACTGGCGTTGCTTTGCACCGCCAGTTTTTTTATTGACTTAATTATTTCAATATGAGAAGATTGTTTAATTAAATGATCATTCAAAAAATAATAAGGAGGACATATGTCGAACCATGCAGTTATGAATTTTGGAGTTCCGCAAATTTTTATTTCTCGTTACTGTGATACTGATGACAGTTCATTAGCTATGCCGATACTGTTGATGTGTAATGATTCACAGCAATGCGATTTTCTTAATAGTCAAATTATTACCGGCAGTACGAATATGGTCCATCTTAATATTGATTTATCAGTTCCAAGATGTGCTCAAATAGCAATCTATTTAGAATGTTTTCGCAAAGAGGGATTTCTCTTTACTCCAGCTGACTTAGAAATAATCCGATGTATTTCAAATGCAGAGACTGCACCATATTTGGATTATTCTATTCCATTAACCAGTGTTATTATTGGAGCTGTATTCGATACTGAGAGTGAGTTAGCTGAATCATTGATCGATAACAGAGAAAATGTTGGACATTTTGAATTAACTGCTGGATTTATGGAGGATGCAAGCAGTAAATTTCTTTCTAGTGATCAGCCTTCTTTTTTGAGATTTAGTGAATATTCAACTATCTCAAGTAATGAGTTTGTTGGTTCAGTTCTGCAGAGTTCTGATATCGTTTCATAATTTTTATAAGTCGAACTTTTTAGTTCGACTTTTTTATTTGCTGAAATGCAATATAATCGTTATAATATATCTATATTTATGGAAAAGAAACAAGAAAACACAAAAATGGAAAAACTGATTTCACTTTGTAAAAGGCGGGGTTTTATTTTTCAATCTGCAGAAGTTTATGGTGGCCTGCAGGGATTTTGGGATTATGGTCCATTGGGAGTAGAACTTAAGAATAATATCAAGAAAGTCTGGTGGAAGAAATTTGTTCAGCAAAGAGATGACGTGGTTGGACTTGATTCCAGTATTATTACAAATTCAACTGTTTGGAAAAATAGTGGTCATGTCCAAGGTTTTTCAGACAAACTTGTTGAATGCAAGAAATGTCATCAACGTTTTAAGGAAGCTGATTTTTCTAATGAACCAGGTTTTTTAAAATGTCCGTATTGTCAAAGTGATGATTTAACCAAACCGAAGGATTTTAATACCATGTTTAAGACTTTTGTCGGTCCGACCGAAGATACGGCAAGTACTGCTTATCTACGACCGGAAACTGCTCAGAATATTTTTGTGCAGTTTGATAACATTCGTCAGTCAATGAGAAAAAAAGTTCCATTTGGTATTGCTCAGATTGGCAAAGCATTTCGTAATGAGATTACTCCAGGTAATTTTATATTTCGTTCACGTGAATTTGAACAGATGGAGTTAGAATTTTTTGTTAACCCAAAGGATGATAAAAAATATTTCAAAGAATTTGTAGATGCTAGCTATAATTTTTTTATAGATTTAGGAATAAAAAAAGAAAATATTCGTAAGTATGAACAAAAAGGAAAAGAGTTGGCACATTATTCCAAAGAGACTATTGATCTAGAATATAATTTTCCTTTTGACAAAGGCTTTGCAGAATTAATGGGGATTGCCAATCGTACAGACTATGACTTGAAGGCACATGGGATAACATACAAAGACGATGTTGATAAAGAAGAATTTGTTCCATATGTGATTGAGCCATCAGCTGGAGTAGATCGAGCTATGTTAGCATTTTTATTGGATGCCTATGAAGAGATAGATGGTGGCAGATCTACTACTACAGAGAGTAACAAAGAAAAAGAAATGGTTTTAAAATTACACAAAGATTTGGCTCCATATAAAGTAGCAATATTACCATTGTCCAAGAAAGAAGAAGTAAGTGGATCAGCTAAAGATTTGTACAAAGAATTACAAAAATATTGGATGGTGGCATATGACGATGCATCCTCTATAGGTAGGAGATATCGAAGACAGGATGAAATAGGTACGCCATATTGTGTGACTTACGATTTCGATAGTAATGATGATAAAAAAGTAACAGTCAGAGATAGAGATACTATGGAACAAGAGAGAATTTCTGTTGATGAATTGGTTAATTATTTAAAACACAAGTTAGATAGTTAAAAATATTTATTATCCTAATTTTAATTAACTACTGAGTATAAAATTTAGTTATGAAAGAATTAATTAATGAATCATTAATTAAATCCGGCGAAGTATTGATGAAATATTTTGGCGAATTTGATGATTACTCAGTAAAAGGAGATCAGAGTAATATTGTCACTAAAGCTGATATTGAATCAGAGCAAGTAATCGTAGAATTAATTAAAAATAAATATCCGAAACACAACATCATTGCTGAGGAGAGTGGTTTTGTTGATAATGAATCTGAGTATACATGGATTGTTGATCCGTTGGATGGCACTTCGAATTATGCAGTTGGAATTCCTTGGTTTGGGAGTATGATAGCTTTAGTAAAAAAAGGTAAGGTACTTTTGGCTGGTGTTCATCTACCTGCTACTAAGGAAATATATTTGGCAGAATTAGGAGAAGGTGTGACAAAAAATGGCCAGGAAATTGGCGTGACTGAGGACGAAGAAATGCAAAATCTTTTGATAGCTTATTCTTTAGATTTTTCTGAGGATATTGAAAAAATAAAAGAGGAGGTTAACCCAATAGTTTCGATAGTACAAAATGCACGAAACTTTAGATCAACAAATAGTGTGATAGACTCGTGTTATGTAGCTGATGGACGGCTTGGTGGTTGTGTTTATAGAACTGCTAAAATATGGGATGTAGCAGCGACCAGCTTGATAGTAGAAGAAGCAGGTGGGTTAGCTACTGATATTATCAGTAATAAATTTGATTTCAAAGTTGATAGAGAAAATTATTTACAGGATTATTCTTTTGTAGCTGCCAGTCAACCCATACATGACAAGATGATTTCATTTATTAATAGTAAATAGTATGAAATATAAAATTAAGGAATTTTCAAAAAAAAATATAACATCAGAATTTTTTACTACTTTAAATAACTTATCAAAGACTGTAAAAAAGAATATTAAAAAAGGCAGGAAAGCTTTTAAACATATTCAGAAGAATAAAAATCATCGAATATTTGTAGCAATCAATGAAGATGAACAAGTAATCGGTTTAACCACATTACTTATTGAAAGAAAATTTATTCATGAATTTGGTAAACTTGGTCATATTGAGGATGTTGTAGTAAGAGAAGGTTTTGAAGGGAATGGTATCGGTGGTGCTTTGATAGAAAAAGCAAAAAAGGTGGCGAAAAAAGAAGATTGCTATCGTATAGTACTGAATTGTTCAGATGATAATATTAAATTTTATGAAAAATACGGTTACAAGAAGAAGGAGAATGAAATGGCTTTAGAGTTATAAAAAAATTAAATTAAGTTGCCAAGCACCAAGGAAACTAAACAAATTGTATTTGGTAAGGATGGATTAATCAAAAGTTTAAAGAGGGTTGACTTTTGTATTGAAAAGCCCCAAACTGTATAAAAAGTTATGTACTTTGAAATAGGAGATGATTTAATGGATAAGTTGATAGTATATGCAGATCCGAAGATGCCCGACCAAAGAGTGTACCAGCTTGATGATAAAATAGCTGAAGAAGCATTTATGGACACTATGGATTCTTTCATAGGCTCTGCTTTATCAAATGATTTGGGTATGGAGACTCCCGGAGACGAACCCAAACATAATATTGTTGCTCAATTGCAGCAGATTGATGGCGTTGGAATGATTACGTTTGCGAGTCCCAACTACACCGTTTTTATAAACGACAATGCCAGTTGGGAGGTGATTGATCCCAAAATTCGCGAGGTACTTGCCAAAGCATTCGGTGAAATCGGGGAGCTTAACTTCATTGAAAGTTCATTAACAGAGTAAGCAGTAAAAATCGTTCTAATAAATAGGACGATTTTTTTATTGAATTTTTGAATATTTATTTAGCTTGTAATCTTGACAAATGTATAAAAGCATGATAATATTCCTAGTTCGTTTTGTCCTTTCAAATATGGTAAAAAAGTATTGATTGTAAATACAGAAAGGGGTTTTTATGCCTCATACCACACCCGAACAGATGGGTTTCACAATCAGGGACATTGTCGATGCTTGCCAGCATTGGGCTAATTTCAACGGTTTCACCGCAACAAGGTGTCACCACTGCAAAAAAACAGCCAATGTTTTGGGTGGCGGTCCGGGGTATATCTGTCCTTGTGGACATTTCAATGGAATGTCTATTCATGGATTTAATATTCCCTATGTCAGTCCTGACTATGGACCGTCCAGATTGAAGATGAGAACCGCTTTTAGGATTTCTCGTCAGTTGGACAGATTGAAACTTATTAAGCGTAAATTAGACTCTTGGGTCTACAGTTTCAGGAATTGGTTCTTCAATTCCAATAACTCTGTCATAAGCCTAACCATAAGTTAGGCTTTTTTTTATTTAATTTTGTGTAATGTATAATATTTATCCATTGTGCTATAGTTAATTTGGTTGACTTAGAAGTTTGAGTTGACCAATAGACTAATAGTAAACTAGTTTCGGATTTTTTTACTAAGATAGCTAAGACTCATGGTAATGAAGATTCAATGTATATTTATGAATATTTTGTATTAAAAAATGGAAAAAATATTAAAAATTAAAAAGGATAAATATAAAAGTTCAAGAGGAGGGTATTCAAGACTTTTGGATATAAGTTGTCAAAAATGTAACAATAAGATTCTTGTTTATCAAAAAGATGGTCCAGGCAATTTGCGCCGTTTATATATGGATCGTATTTTCAGCCCAAGTAGTCTTGTAGAATTACATAAGAAAGATATTAAAAAAATATCACCACTGAAATGCAATAAATGTGGTTTTATTATGGGAATGCCTTATATCTATGATAAAGAAAAGCGTAAAGCTTTCCGTATATTCCAGGATGCTGTCACAAAAAAAATAATAAAAAATAATTAACGAAAGATATAATAATGTTCAAACAACAAAAATTAAATAATGGTTTAAGAGTATTATTAGCGCCGATGGCAGATACAAAAGCTGTAACAGTGCTAGTTTTAACAAAAGTCGGTTCTAGATATGAGACTAAAGATATTAATGGGGCTTCGCATTTTGTAGAGCATCTAATGTTCAAAGGAACTAAAAAAAGACCAACAACTAAGCATATCTCTAAGGAGTTGGATGGTATTGGAGCAGATTATAACGCTTTTACTTCTAAAGATCATACTGGATATTATATTAAGACAAGAGCAGATAAGGCAGAGTTAGCTTTGGAAATGTTGTCTGATATGTTATTTAATTCCAAATTTGAAGCTGACGAGATGAACAGAGAACGTGGAGTAATAGTCGAGGAGATAAATATGTATGAAGATAATCCAATGATGTATATGGAAGATCTTTTTGAGCAGACAGTATATGGAGATCATCCACTTGGATGGAATATAGCAGGACCTAAGGAAGTTATTAAAAAAGTTAGTAGAGCTAAATTGTATTCTTATTACAAAAAATATTATCAACCAAAAAATATGCTTGTGGCAGTAGCTGGCAGGATAGACAATAAGACAATTGACCTGGTAAAAAAATATTTTAGTAATAATACAAAAAAAGATAAGCTGGGTAATTATAGAAAAATTTCAATTAAACAAACAAAGCCTCAGATTAAGATTAAATATAAGGACACGGAACAAGCGCAACTTGCTCTTGGCTTCCCTGCATACTCATTCACTAGCAATAAAATTTACCCTCTTTATTTACTAAGTGTGATCTTGGGTGGTAATATGAGTTCACGTTTATTTACAACTATTCGAGAAAGAAAAGGTTTGTGTTATTTTATCCGTTCATCTGTTAATCTTTACCAAGATACTGGTACTTTAATGATACAAGCAGGTTTAGATAAATCACGTTTATCACCAGCTATTACAGAAATTTTGAAAGAATTAAAGAAACTGAAACAATCTGGTGTTACTAAAAATGAATTATGCAAAGCTAAGGATTATTTGGAAGGTAAACTAACTCTCCAGCTAGAAGCGTCTGATAGTGTTGCTTCTTGGTTGAGTAGGCAGGAATTATTGGAGAATAAGATAATTACTCCCGCAGAGCTAGTTAAAAAGTTAGAAAAAGTTACAGTTCAGGATGTAAGTAAAGTTGCCAATGAATTGATTAAAACAAATAGAATTAATCTATCATTGATTGGACCGTATAAAAATAATTCAGAATTTAAGGGACTTTTAAAGCTCTAAGAGATAGGGTATACTAAAAGTAATTATAAAATGTGTAATATATTATGGCAGAAGCAAAAGGTCAAATGACTATAAATATTTCGACTAATACACTTGTAAAATTTTTATTGATTTTATTAGCAATTGGTTTGATTTATACATTACGGGATGTGCTGATGATTTTATTAGTTTCAGTTGTTTTAGCTAGCGCTTTGAATCCATGGGTCAATGCATTGCAAAGACGTAGAGTGCCCAGAATTTTGGCTACAATATTTATTTATTTAGCATTTTTTGGATCATTTATTTTAATATTTATTTTAATGATTCCTCCTATTGCTACACAGATAGGTGATATCGCACATAATTTTCCCGAGTATTATAATCGGGTAGTAAATGATTTTGAGCAATTTAGAGAATTTTCACTGCAACAAAATTTATTAGATTCACTAAATTCTACTTTGGATTCATTGCAAAATAATCTTTCACAGACAGCATCTGGAATTTTTGGAGCAGCAGCAAGTGTCTTTGGCGGTCTTTTCTCATTCCTTGGAGTTATCGTAATTACTTTCTATATGATTTTGGAAGAGCATGCTGTGAAGAAATTTATTCGTTCTCTGACACCAACCAAATATCAGCCATATGTTTTTCAACTGGTGAATAGGTCTCAAGAAAAATTACGACTTTGGTTGAAGGGTCAGCTGATTTTGAGTTTTATAATTTTTTTATTGGCCTATCTTGGTTTAACTATTCTTGGAGTGAAATATGCATTGGTGTTGGCATTGTGGGCAGGTCTGACAGAGTTTATTCCTTATCTTGGACCATTGCTTGGTGCAGTTCCTGCAATATTTATTTCTATGACTACTGGAGGGTTCATGATTACTTTGATCGTGATTATTTGGTATATCGTTATCCAACAACTTGAAAATTCTATTCTCGTCCCTAAAGTTATGCAAAAAACAGTTGGGATGAATCCGCTGGTGGTAATAGTGGTTATGCTTATTGGTGCAAAATTAGCAGGTATCGTAGGTATTTTATTAGCAGTCCCTGTTACTCTTATATTTAAAGCATTTGCTGAAGATTTTTTTGCTAATAAAGAAGAAAAAGAATTTAAATTGGAAGAATAAATTTGTAAAATAAAAAAGCCATATTGTTTATTGTATGGATTTAGTAGTTTACTTTTTCACTTCTGACAAATTTTTGTTGAGCTTTAATGGCTCTCTTTTTTTTATCTTTTTTGATTACGCTAGGTTTAGAGTAAAAAAGATTTCTTTTAATATCTGAGAATATTTTAGTCTTCTCACACATTTTTCGAAAGTGTCTTAGAGATTTTTCAATAGATTCGCCTTCGCGTACTTTTACAAAAAGATTCGCTTTGGCCACAAATTACCTCCTATTTATACTATTAATTTGTTTAATTTAGTTTAATGCAGTAAACTTATAATGTCAAATAAAAAAGCGTCTAATAAAATATTTGACGCTTTGTTAGTAGATATTTTAGGATTTTGGGACTGTCAGATGGAAATCACACCAAGTTGTTCCATTTTTTTCAACCTGACCCTGATACTTGTAGCTTTCAGTGGTCCATTTGACTTTCTTGAATCCTAACTTTTTGTAATGCTTGACAATCCTGGTTTTGTCACTTTCATCAAGTAAATTGCCCAGTTTGTCGTTAGCATGTTTTTGTTTAAAAGATACAACAACTTTTCTACTACCTGCCTTACGAGGATCCCATTCTTTTAAAACAGCATTGATTTTATCTAATACTTGCTGAAATAATTCATCAGTCGTTGAATTCGATTTTTCATGCAAACTCTTAGGAGTAATGTCTGATTGGTTGCTTTGTGACATTATTCGTCCCTTTCTTTTTATATGAACAATTTTTTTATTAAATATATTTTTCAATTTAGTATAGTATGATTTAATATTAGTGTCAATATTCTATTGAAAAACATATTATTTTGAAGTATAATTATATATATGTCCAAATTATTTATCGTCGCTACTCCTATAGGTAACTTAGAAGATATAACTTTACGGGCCATTAATACTCTCAAGGAGGTTGATATTATTTTATGTGAAGATACTAGACATACTATTATTTTATTAAATCATTACGATATTAAAAAAGAATTATTAAGTTATCATCAACATTCCGGATTACATAAGATAGATAAAATTATAGAGTTGCTAAAACAAGGGAAGAGTTTGGCAATGGTCTCTGATGCTGGTACACCGTCTTTATCTGATCCGGGAGGAGTTTTGGTAGAAAAAGTAATTGAGGAGTTGAAAGATGAAGTAGAGATAATTCCTATACCTGGAGTGTCAGCTTTGACTACTTTGATATCGGTAGCAGGAGTTCCTACTGACAAATTTGAATTTTTGGGATTTATCCCACATAAAAAAGGACGCCAGACTTTATTTAAATATATAAGTGAGTCAAAACAAACAATAATTTTTTATGAATCTACTCATCGTATTATGAAAACAGTGGATGCGCTGGTCGAGTTATTAGATGATAGTAGGCGAGTGGTAATTGGTCGTGAATTAACAAAAAAGTTTGAAACTATTTATCGAGGAAATATTAAAGAAGTTAAATCAAAATTAGATGCAGGGGAAACAAAGGGAGAGTTTGTTGTAATTATTGAGGGGGAATAATCTGATTCAGTTTTTTATGTACTTTCTGACACCAGAAAGTACCAAAGCTTGTCCTGAATGAAGTGAAGGAACACTGGGGGCTTCAATGCGCAACCAGAAATTTGAGTTATCTCTTTTTGAATTGGCTTAATGAAGCACCCCAGACCCCAATGTTATTTAAATAATAAACGGTTTCAAATATTATTAATTGAAGCACATACCTTGTTTAAGTAGTAAATAAAGTTTATCATATTAATATGAGTTATTATATTGTTATAAATGGACCGCTGGGTTCTGGGAAGTCAACAAATGCTGAGAAATTATCCCAGGTTCTTAATGCTAGACTTATAATCATGGATAATATACTAACTAAATATAATTTAGATAGAGATCCAGACTCTGCTTCTGTCCCAGCTGATAGATTTATCCAAGCATTAGATATTGCTATGCCAATAGCCAAACTTGCTTTGAAAAAAGGGCAGGTTGTTATTTTTGATGGATGTTTTTATCATCGGGAGGCTATGGATTATTTAATCAGAAATATGTTACATCCTGGCTATATATTTACTTTGCGGGTACCAGTTGATGTCTGTATAAGAAGAGATAAAGAAAGAAAAAAAACTCTTGGTGAGGATGCAACTAGAGCAGTATATAAATTGGTGGTTAGAAATAGATTTGGTATTATGATTGATGCTAAGGGTAGTTTGGAGGAGACTCATAAAAAAATAATATCTCGTTTACCAAAGTTAGATAAATAAAAAAATATTCAAATTTATTTGATTATTTATGTAAATCACGGTACGATTAATATATAAAAAATATAATAATAAAAAAATATTATGAATAAAACAACTATTATTACAGTTATTACTTTAATTGTTCTCGCCCTTGGAATTGGTGGGTATTTTTATTTTGCAAGTGATATTGAAGAAGTAAAACCAGTTACAAATAACTCTCAACCTGTACCAGGTCCTGGTCTAGAACCAAATGGCCAACCGCCAATTTTTTCACCGCCACCCGATCTTAATGCTCCTTTGCCAACAGCGTCGGTTGAGGAAATAAAAATATACAGTATAGGAGATGTAGAAATTTCTGTTTATAATCCTATCACCATTACTGGTTTGGAGAATAGTACTAATATTTATTTTTCGGCTAAGAATTCAAGTTCAACTACGGTAACATTATTACATGAACCAGTAATAACACAGAGTGTCGATGGTGGTTCGGATATGCATCTGTATTCTATGACCAATTCATCAGTAGCTATTGCTGGTGGAGCTGAGGAGACAATTGAATATATGTCAGCTCCGTTTAAGGAGGGTAATCTTACCTTTGACGTAAAGTTTACGATAGTAGAATCAAATATAACAGAAACCGTCACTGTCACTGTTGGTAATAATCAGGGACGAGATCGGGGCCCAGTTGAATTACCGTTCACTGCTACTATAAACGGAACAATTTCCGATGAATCTGGTAATCCTCTTTCGGGTGTAGTCGTATCTACAAATTATTTCAATAGCGAACGAGTTTTTGAAGAACGTACCGATGATAATGGAAATTATACTATTAATGTTCCTTCATCAGAAGATGTAGAAGCATTATTAGGTGATAGAGAACGAGCTTATGATACACTTGGTTTTTTCGTTTATGCTGAAAAAGATGGCTATGAAATTGGGTATCAAGATGAAATAGTTTTGGATAGAGGCGATACGGAAACGGTAGATTTTTCTTTGTCTAAAGTCGAGGCCTTGGATTATGAAATAATCGGGGAAACACAAACAGATGGAATATTTGGATATTGGTGGATAATGTCTTATGATAATTTTACTAATTTTGCTGCTGTTCAAGGTAGACATCCGTCTGAGTTAAATCAGCCAGGTCATATTATATCAGTAGATAAAACTGGGAATGAAAATTGGAGAATAGATACCAAAGATGAGTGTTGGGGGATGGATGTCTCTCAAGATGGTATGATTGCAGCGGCTTGTCATGAAGGTACAATTTATATGGTTGATAGTGACGGAAATACAAAATGGACGCTCGAGGGTGCTGGTATGTCCCGTGATATAGAATTTAGTAATGATGGCACTCAAGTATTGGTTGGTCCATATCAAGACCAAAATACCAAGGCTGATTTTGCCATATTAAACACTTCCGATGGTACATTATTATGGGCGGGATCAAATGTTGATAATTGGTTAAGGGCAGCTCGTTGGTCAGCTGATGATAAATATATTGTCGTAGGTTTAGCAGGGGGAACCACTATGTTGTATAAATCTGACGGTACATTAGTTTGGACAAAGTATATTGGTGAATTTCCTATGGTTTTGGAAATTGACGATGAATATAATGTGTATGCCGCTGGTAAAAATAGGGAGTTATTCAGTTATGATGTGGTTGGTAATCTAAATTGGCGTCGCAGGATTGGTAACCATGTAGTTACGGCTGGGGCTGACAATATGAGCGCAGATGGAAGTATGATTGTAATAGGTACGGTCGGAGCAAAAGTAATGGCATTTAATCCTGATGGAGAAATTTTATGGCAACGAACTTTGAAAGGTGAACTTCAAGGACATAATGCTCTCGATATGACTCCAGATGGTGAGTATATTGTTGTGGGTACTGCGGGCGTAAATGATATGAGTGGTTACATACATCTGTATAATAAAAATGGAACTTTGTTATGGGAGAAACAGCATACTAATGATCGACCTTCTGCCCAAGCTGGTATAGAATTTGATCATAATCAAACTGGAGTTATAACTGTAACAATTTCTGATGACGGTAAATATATAGCTTCCGGATTTGGTGATAGCTCTATTAGGATTTATGAAAGTAAATAATAATTAATATAAATTATATGGAAGATCAACCGATGCAAGGTAAAAAATCTAATAAAACACTACTGATCATAATTGTAATTATTATGGTAATCGGTGCAGGTGCGGGCATCTACTTTGCTACGCAAGGTGGAAACGATATAACATCGGAGACTACGTCTACCAGTACGACTGACAGTGCATCAAAATCTGCCACCCCAGCCGTTTCAGTTACCACAACCGTTGATGAAACAGAAACAGTTAATAGTTTTATCAATGCTGATGAAGGAGGAAGTTACGTAGTGGATATCGGCGTTACACTGACAGTGCCTGCTGATTCGTTCGTTATGTCAAAAGAAATTGATCTGACTCCTATGAGATCCATAGCCGGTTCATCATTTGACGATTCTATGGTAGCGGGAGTTGATCTCCAACCCAATGGCACAGAAATGATTTTACCGTCAACATTAACGTTTAATCTTGAGCAAATAAATCCTAAGGGAAAGTTGGTTGGATTTACTTATGAAGGGGATGGAGAAAATTTTCATCTTTATCCAGTGACCGTAGCAGATGGTAAAGTAATAATGAATATTACTCATTTCAGTGGATATGGAGTACTTGATATTTCAGATGCAGAAGTAGATGGTAGTTTGCATTCCGACCCGGTTACTCAATCTGATTATGAGACACAGACGGCAGTTTCCGAAGGAAGTGTTGAGGTATTGCAGGACTGGTTTGATAATAGTGTTCAAAAAGATCTCGCTGCCGCCGAGACTAAAGAAAATTTATTAAAAAATGCAATTCGGAATTATCTTTCATGGTTAGGGCAGGTACAAATATATGGTCACGACGATCAGTTTTCTGATGAAGATTCTAGAGCTATGGATTCTATGGCTAAGGGAATCAAGAATGCTATTAGTTCTTCAAGTGATGAATGCGTGGTTAATAGTGATCCGACTGAGGTGGAGGATATGATTTTTTGGGCCAAGGCAGCGATGTTACTAGGACTTGATGATCGGGGAGGCCTTGATATAGATACGATTAAAGAACAGGTAAAATCATGTGCTCAGTTTTCATTGACTCTAGAATCTACCATGCAAGCTCTTACCACTATTATTATTGAGAGTGGCTCTATTCCAAATATTTCTTTGAATGAAAATTTTTCTGGCTGGGTCGGTAAAGGAGAACATACAGAAGTTTCTTGGGAATTAGGTGGTGATATTTGTGAACCTACTACTAATGTAACATTTCCATTAAATGTAGGACTTGGAGATATTAAATTTACCGGGGGTAATGTCGAGGTAGCTCTGATTATTGAGGTTGATGCTGGTGAATATTTGCCATATTATGATCACCGTTGTGATTATGGGGGAGGAAGTGTTGGTGAGTTTGCTGGTTTTGGCTGGTTAGGTGATTTTGATGAACTTCATTTTGAAGATGAATATGTCGGTCCGGAAATTTCAACCATACCAAATTTCGAATGGTCGGAAACCGCTTATTTGATTAAAAACTGGGAATATGTTGGCTCGTCAGATGTTTTTGCAAAAAAAGAATATAAGAGAACAGGATCTGGTCCTGTGCCTATTACAGAAGATACCAATTTTGTATTAATTCATAATCCAGTAAGATAAATAAATAATTAATCAAATATAAACGTATGGATGATAAACAACAAGAGCAAAAATCATCTGATAAAACAACGAAACGGATTCGTCTGATTGCGCGAATTTTGTCTACTTTTTTTACTGCTTATGCAATTTTGATGATGATCGGTTATCTAATAAGTTGGATGACAACTGGAACAGCTGACCCTTATGCAGTAGAAGATTATCCATTCATTGAGAACTTGCCACCTATTTTAATGTTTTTGGCTATTGTAGGTTTGGCGATCGCTTGGCGTTATGAGAAAATAGGGGGGATAATTAATCTTAGTTTTTCATGCTTAGCTATTGTAGTCTTATTAATGTATAAACCCATTACTTTAGAAGCACAATTTATAGTACCTTTAGTTTTATTGTTAATCATCGCTTTGCCGGGAATATTATTCCTTATGGCTTGGCGGAGATCTCAGGAAATAAAAACAGAAACATTATATAATAAATGAATTAATAACAAAAAAAATAAACGTAGGATAAATGTATATATGGAAAACGTGACAAAATCAAAATGTTAAACTAATTTTAATAACCTATTAGATAAATGAATCTAGAAGTAGCTTCTCCTCCAATTGAAGTAGAAAAAAAAGAGTCCCCATCGACTCCCGAATTTAGTGTAGAACAATTACGGCAAGAAGTTCCAGAAGTTTTTGATTTTGACTATATTAAGGATTTATTAAATGATGGAGGTGCGATAACTGAGCAGGAGTTCAAAAGTCTAGCTGCTAAACATGATGGTTCCTTGGAAAAATACCTTATTAAATACGAAACCGAAAATGGTATATATTATCTAACCCGTAATACTAACTATCAGATAAAACCAGCTTTTGATAATCTTAGTGTAGTTCACCAAGCTTTGCCCGAAGGATCAGTCCCTAGGCCAGTCGCTTATTCAGAAAAGTTGGATGCTCTAGCTTATGAGGAATTGGCCGGTGAAAATTTTGTAGATGCACTAGTCGAGGCAGATGAAACAAAACGATTGGAATTTTTTCGCCAAGCAGGGGAGCTGACAAAAAAACTTCATAGTGTAGATACAAAAGATATTCATCGTGACTCAAACGAGGTTAACAGCTCCATAGAAATGATTATGCAAACAATCAATGCAGATAGTTTTGAAGAGATTAGGGCATATGACCCAGAATTTTATCAAGGTATGAAGGCTCAGTATGATATTCTCGTAGCCAGAGAAAAAGAAATACGCGAGTCAGAAGAACTAGTTATTAATCATGGAGATCTTCATCCAGGTAATTTACTAGCTACAGATGGTGATAATGTTGGTATGGTTGATTTTACTGATGTGGCGATCGCGCCTCGAGCAAGAGATGTTGGTGGATTCTTAGAACAGACCAAGGGAATACTCGAATATAGGAATATAGCTAATGAAGAACAGTTTGAACAATACAAAGAAGCATTTCTCGAAGGGTATGGTCAAGATATGGATATTAAAAAAGAAGACATTGATTTTTATCAAGCGTGGCAGGCATGGCGTAATGGTATGTATTTCGCAACCAAGATCCCGCCTGATATGGAGGGCGCACGTGCTACTATGCGAGGTGTTGAACAAAAGTTGTCCGCACTGTGAAGCCATATTAGGTTTCAGTCGTGGGAAGTTCATCGGTTAGATTTAAATAATTTATTAATGGAACAGAAAAGTCAAAAAGCAATAATTGTATTAATAGGCGCGAACATAGTACCGTTGCTAGGGGTATTAATTTTTGATTGGAGCATTTTTTCCATCATGATTGCTTATTGGATGGAAAATTTGGTTATTGGCCTATATAACATTATCAAAATGAGTAAGGCCGAGGCGCCGAATCCTTCGAGTATTTCCATGAATGGCAAACCTTTAAAACCCGGAACTAAAAAACCACTGATCGCTTTTTTCATCATGCATTTCGGTATTTTTACTTTGGTTCATGGTATTTTTGTCTTCGCGCTTTTCGGATCAGATACATTTTCAGGCAGCAGTATGGATGTTTCAATTTGGGGAATAGTAGTAATGTTCACGGGTCTGCTTATTAGTCACGGTGTTTCATATAAGACTAATTTCATTGAGCGAGGGGAGTATAAAAAGATTTCCCCCGGGGAACAAATGTTCAAGCCATACGGCCGAGTCGTTGTCATGCATGCCATAATTATGGGGAGTGGTTTTTTGATCGGAATACTGGGAGCAGGCCGGATATTGGCCGGTCTATTGATTATTGCAAAAATCATTCTTGATTACATATTACATACCAAGGAGCATTTTAAGATTATGAATTCAGGATCGATGAGCTCTGAGAATACAACAATTTATAAATGATAAGATTAAAGTTTTCTATTTTTTATAGAAATAATAAAAGCCTCGTAGTAAACTACCAGGCTTTTTAGTCATCATAATCAAGAAAACAGTCAACGCATTCTCCGCCTAAGCTAGGGTTGTGTCTAGTGAAGGGTGCTCCACAGCGACATCTATTTGAGCATTGTATGCATTCACCTGTTCTGAATCTATTAGGGTTAATAGATTCGCATTCCCAACATACATCCTTACCAGCTTCTTCAGCATCACGTAGCGGTTTCTCTTTTCTTTTTCTTTTTATACGTTCAACCTCAAGAATACAATTATTACACCATGCCAAAGAATCTAAATTTTTGGATGGTTTTTCACAGCAAACGCAGATACCTCTTCTCTTTGCCTCCTTTGCTTCTGCTTCGGCTTTTCTCTTGCGTTCTTCTCTCTCTGATTTTTCTCTTGCTTCTGCTTCGGCTTTTCTCTTGCGTTCTTCTCTCTCTAATTTTTCTTCTCTCTCTTTTCGTTGTTGGTTTATTTTAGCTCGTTCTTGTTGGTATAACTCACCACGTATCCTTGAAATAAGGATAAACAAGAGAATTGGAACGATGATAACACCAATTCCCCATAAAGTACCCTCAAGAGTTCCAGAGGTAACAAATTTAAAAAAACGATAAATAGCATAAATGATAAATGCTATAAGGCTAAGAATTAAGGTTCCTATTGCTAAGAATTTGTAGAGTTTTTTCTTAGTCTCTTGTTTCATGATATTACCTCCTTTCGAGGTTGATGATTATTAAAGAACTGTTTAATATTTTCAACTAAACTTATAATAAATAATATACTTTGTCAATAATGATTGAATATATTTGGAACGAGTGGTAAGATAATAGTATAAAACCTTCCCAAATAGAAAAGGGAAGTTTTTTATGACACAACGTAGAATATATCAAAATAAATATCCATATTTTATTACCTTTCGTATCAGGGAAGGATATCAATTATTTGAGGATTAAAAAATGACGAAATTATTATCGGACATCATATTCAATGTGGGTAGATTAAAAGGGTATAATATTTTAGCATATCAAATAATGCCAGATTATATTCATTTGTTGGTATATGTTGATCGCACCCTAGAAAGGGTGCTCTCGAAGGATATTCAACAGTTTGTGCCATCAAACAAGAGCACGTTTTCCAACGTGCGACCAGCCAATCAATATACTATCTCGAATTTGATTCAATCAATCAAGGGAAATTTTTCCCGAAAATTACATATGGGTAATATTTGGCAACGTCGTTTCTACACTCGTATTATAGATACAGGTAAATATCTAAGAGCAGTTACTAGTTATATAAAATACAATCCCATCAAACAGGATTTACCACGCAAGTATCATGAGCTACCATATCAATATTTTAATAATAAAGAAATAGAAAACTTGTTTTAGTATTAAAATAATAGTAAGATACATTTACATATATTTAAAAAAATAAACATGAAACAAAAAGAAGCTCTAGAAGCACTAAAAGATGGTGGGAACGCATTCATTACCGGCGCCGCAGGCTCTGGTAAAACTTTTTTGTTAAATAAATTTATCAAATGGGCAAAGAGTGAAGGTAAAGCTGTCGCTGTAACTGCTTCTACTGGGATTGCCTCTACGCATATAGGTGGGAAAACAATACATTCATGGTCTGGGATTCAGCTGAAAACTACTTTGACTGATGGTGAGATATCCAAAATGATGAAGAAAGATTACTTGCGACAGCATATAAAAAATAATGACATTTTGATTATTGATGAGATATCAATGTTACATGCTAACCAGTTTGATCTTATAAATAAGGTTTGTAAATATTTTAGGCAGGACGTAAGACCATTTGGAGGATTGCAAGTAATTTTGAGTGGAGATTTTTTTCAGCTTCAACCGGTCAGAGGAATGGGCTTTAGAAGTTTTGTAGTGAATTCACATGCTTGGCCAGAACTAGATCCTGAGATTTGCTATTTGACTGAACAACATCGTCATCAAGATAAAAAGTTTCTTACATTATTAAAAAATATTAGATCACAGACATGTACCCCAGCTGACCTCACTCTATTGCAAAGTAGGGTTGGCGCTAAGCTCAAGAGTCGCATCAAACCAATAAAAATTTATACACATAATACTGATGTCGATTCATTAAACTCGATGGAGCTGGCAAAAATAAATAGAAAACCAAAAATATACCAAATGAAATCTAATGGGATAGAAAATTTGGTACAGACATTAAAGAAAAATTGTTTAGCTCCAGAGGACTTGATATTGAAGAGAGGTGCGGCAGTAATGTTTGTAAAAAATAATTTTAAAGAAGAATATATAAATGGGACGATGGGAGAGGTGATTGATTTTGATGATGAAGATAATTATCCAATAGTCAAAACTGTAGAAGGTAAAACAATCAAAGTAAAACCAGTTTCTTGGACAATAGATGAGCAAGATGATGTCTTGGCTGAGATAGCACAAGTGCCATTACGTTTGGCTTGGGCTATTACTGTGCATAAAAGTCAGGGTATGAGTTTGGATCTTACAGAAATAGATCTTAGTAAGACTTTTGAATATGGGATGGGGTATGTAGCATTATCAAGAGTTAGATCTCTCAATGGATTAAGTTTGATAGGATATAATGAGAAATCTTTGCAAGTAGATCCACAAGTTACTGAGTTGGATAAGAAATTTTCAGCTGAGTAATATAAACATTCTCTGTTTCAGAAACTAACTTTCGTTAGTGACTAGAATAGAGTGTGCAGAGACAAATACTTATTTCTAAGTACTGCCTCTGCACAAAAACAAATGTGCTTACAAGGAAGTGTATAGCCGTTCCCAACGGACATGAGTTGGAAAATTCCAAATGATATAACCTGTCCAGCGGACTATATCAATAATATATGGAAATTCCCATCCAGGAGCATCTGGGTTAGATTGCCAAGACCAATAAATAATCATGGCTTTTCCTTTTATATTTTCTTTGGGAATAGTTCCCCAGAATCTACTATCACGACTGGCATCACGATTGTCTCCCATAACAAACCAATTGTCTGGTTGAACTTCATATGGTCCGAAATTATCACGGAAAGAAAATTCTCCTGATAGTACTCGAGTAGAATCAACATACTTAGCATGTTTTGGCCATGAAGCGATTACATGGTCTACATATAAAATTTTGTCTCTGACTTCAACAATCTGACCAGGTCCGGCGACAACTCGCTTAAGGAAATCTCTAGTAGGATTATTTGGGTACTTAAAGGCAATTATATCTCCGTTTTCGGGAAGACTGAAATTATATATAAGATGATTCACAAAAATAAAATCACCTTCATATAGCTCCCCTTCCATTGAACCGGATTTTATATAATATGCTCTTACAAAATATGTTCTCACTAAAATTGCACCAATTATAATGATCACTGGTATTATGAGATGTCTCAACCAATTTGATCTTCTATTGGACTCAGCTCGACTATACTTTTCTACATGAACATGTGATTTCATGATCACCTCCAATATATTTCAAAGAACTTACTTCTATTTCAAAAACTAACTCTTGTTAGTTGCTGGAATAGAATGGATATAGATGTTAATATTTTTTAATGTTTTGTCTTGTGTAGGTTATACATATCCGGTTGCCAACTTGTAACGTCTGGTTTCTGGATTTTAGTTCCATTTTTCCAGCACTCATCTCAAGCTTCCATTTTGTAAGTTTTCTAACAAACTTAATGAACATGTTTAGATTACATTAACAAATACCATATAATAAGTCAAAAACTATGTCTCTATATTAATAATTATTATTGACGGTTTTTTTATTTGAATGATTAGTCAATAAAAGGTAAAATTACTTTATGAGTGTAGAAATAACATATTTTGTGCATGGGACAACTATTGATAATGAAACAGGAAAAGCCACTGGTTGGTTACCTGGTGAGTTGTCTGATTTAGGTATTCAACAATCTAAAGAATTAGGGGAGCTAGTTAAAGACAAAAAATTTGATGTAGTGATAAGTTCAGATTTACAGCGAGCGATTGATTCTGCTAAGTGTGCTTTTGAAGATAAGTATGAAATTATACAGGACAAAAGATTGCGTGAAGCAAATTATGGAGATTGGAATGGAGGAGATGAGCATTTTAAGAATAATTTGAATAAATATATCTCCAATGCTTTTCCGAATGGTGAAAGTTATAAGCAAATAGAAAATAGAATTAAAGATTTTTTAAACTATTTAAAAAAAGAATATGACGGTAAGAAGGTGGCTCTAGTAGCTCATCAAGCCCCACAGTTAGCTATAGAGGTATTATTAAATAATAAAACTTGGAAGCAGTCGATAGAAACTGATTGGAGAAAAGTAGGTCAGTGGCAACCGGGATGGAAGTATAAAATAAAATAAAAATGGATTCATCTACATATTTAGCAATAATAGTATTAGCATTATTGTCTGGCATGACCACCTTGATCGGGGTCTGGCTAGCTTATCGTATAAAAAATAAATCATATTTGATAGTTGTGGGTATAGGGTTTTCTACTGGTATTATGATTTTGATTTCGTTTTTTGAATTATTCCCCGAAGCTATAGATGAGGCAGGTTGGACGAAAGCTATATTAACTGGAATAATTGGATTCGGATTTTCTGCTATTCTTAATTATATAATTCCCCATACTCATTTGATAAAAGAGAGAGAAGGAGCGAATAGGCCGATTATTGCTGCTGCTTATTTGTTAGCTTTTGGTTTGATATTACATGATGTTCCTGAAGGTTTTGCTATGGCTAACTCATTCGTTAATTCTCCTTCATTGGGTATAATGGTAGCTATTGCTATTGCCCTTCATAATATTCCTGAAGAATTTGCTATGGCCGTACCTTTGATTACAGCTGGTAAGAATAAAAAATCATTAATTAAGATTGCTATAGTTTCTGGATTGGCTGAGCCAGTAGGAGCTGTGATCGGTTTGTTAGCGGTTAGTTTTTTCACTGGTTTGAATGCTTATATGTTAGCTTTCTCTGCTGGGATTATGGTTTACATATCTATTCATGAATTATTACCAATGGCTCATAAATATCGTAAGCCAATTTATCTAACTACTGGTTTGCTAGCAAGCGTTTTAGTGTTTATAATACTAGCAATAGCATTTCCAGAATAATATTTTATGAATAAAAAAGTAACATTATTTTATATCACAACTAAGTTGTTTATGCTAGCCTTATATATTCTTGACAAATATGTATATATGACTTAAGTTAATTAAATTGAAAAAAGTTCATTTTTAACTTGAGGGGATATTATGGGCAGCGAGAAACGTGGAAAATTAGGATTCTGTGATTTTCTCGGGATCCTTGCTGTATGGGGAGGAGCTGCAGGCGTTACATTTGCTGTTGCATCCAGTGACGAAGTAGGAGGACTTCTTTCATTTCTCACCGGTATTGTAGCCCTGATAGCTGCTGGTTTAACTACCGGTAAAATTGTAGAAAAATAACTCCTTATAGACTTGTTTATCATAAACGAGTCTTTTTTTATTGACAAAGTTCTATAAAAAATATATGTTTTAATTAACGTAAAAAGTTCATTTCTAAACAAGGAGGGATTTGCATGAGTGTTGAAAAACACGGAAAATTAGGATTTTGTGATTTTCTCGGAATTCTAATTTCATGGATTGGAGTTGGTGCAATAGTTTATATTGTGGCAACACTTACAAAAGTTACAGGTGGATATGTTGTTTTTGTTGCAATAGTAGCTTTGATAGTTGCTGGAACAATATCTGAGAGAATTATTAAGAAATGATCCGTATAAAGACTCGTATAGAAACCGAGTCTTTTTTTATTTGACAAGAAATCATTATTTAATTAAGATGATTTAATTATAAAAAATACAAATAGCTATTTTATATATCATTAAAACACTTTAATCTCAGGAGAAACGAGATGGAAACTCAAGTTTTTAACCTATTTGGTGATGAATACACTATCCATAGTGGTGGTGGGTTGGTTGCAAAAGATGCTCATGTGGATGATTCGGCGTCAATTGGTGTCGGTTCTATTGTTGGCCCCAATGTGTATATTGGTGCAGGTACGATGGTTGCAGAATCATTAATTTTTGCTGACAGTGGTAATACTGCTATTAGAATCGGCGTTAATGTTGTTATTCAGAAATGCAAAATTGATGGTAGCTGTAGGATTGGAGACGAAGCGATCGTCAGAGAATCTACTATTACTGGATCACCTCAAATTCAGGAAGGTGCAAAAGTAACAGCTTCAATCGTTGCAAATAATGTGATCATTCGGGGAGGTGCAAAAGTCGATGATTCGTTATTAATTGATAATGTTAAAGTCAACGACAAAGCTGAAGTTGAAGGTTCTACATTAACAAATGATGCAACAATCGGTGAAGGTGCTGAAATTGAAGACTCGATTATTTGTCAACATACAAATGTCGATAAAGGTGCTGAAGTTGAGGATTCAATTTTGATCGGTGATGTTGAAATCGGCGAAAAATGTGATGTTGAAGATTCTGTTATTCTGAACTCAGCTGAAATTGGCGATAATACAAAAGTAGATGGTTCTACAATTATCAATGATGTTGAGGTCGGAAAAAATTGCAAGGTTGATGAAAGCTTCTTGATAGCCGATGTTGTAGTAGCTGCCGGGACTAAAGTTTCAAAATCAACTATCGTTGATAAGATTAACATCGAACCATATACGCCCGGTGATGATGATTAATATTTATTAATCTAGATATTCGTACATTTATGTAGCCTCATTTTATTATAAAGTGAGGTTATTTTTATTTGAAAAAAAGCAGTTTTTTAGTTATAATAAAGAAAATATGTCAAAGAAATTCTATCCCGTACCACATCTCTTTGCTCAAGGTGACGGGACAAGTATTACTACAAGTTTAATCAAAAAACATGAAAAAGTTCTACATAACTACGCCTATATATTATGTAAATGATAAGCCACATATCGGTAGTGCTTATACTACGATTGCGGCGGATGTTTTGGCACGTTATTATCGTCAGAAAGATTATGATGTTTTTTTCTTGACCGGTACTGATGAGCATGGCGACAAGGTAGCAGAAAGCGCTGAGAAAAATGGAGTAGATGTACAAGATTTTGTCGATAAGAATGCTAATGATTTTAAGGATGCTTTTCAGAAACTTAATATCACTAATGATATTTTTATGCGGACAACTGATCCTAAACACCAGGAGTCAGTAAATAAATTTTTGGAGAAATTGGAAAAAGTTGATGCTTTATATCAAGGGGACTATGAAGGGTTGTATTGTAATGGTTGTGAAGATTTTCTTACGGAAAAAGAATTAGTAGATGGTAAATGTCCAGATCATAATAAAAAGCCAGAAGTAGTGAAAGAGAAGAACTGGTTTTTTCGATTAGAAAAATATTTACCTGAAGTAAAAAAATTAATTGAAACTGATAAAATAAAAGTACTTCCAGAAGCAAGAAAAAATGAGGTACTCGGTTTGATAAAGCAAGAGCTTAAAGATTTTTCGGTGACTAGAGAGAGAGTGAAGTGGGGACTTGATTTTTCTGTAGATAAAACGCAAAAAGTTTATGTTTGGGTAGAAGCATTACAAAATTACATTTCTGCTATTGGTTATGGTCGCGATGATAAGGAATTTAATAAATGGTGGCCTGCCGATGTACATCTAATGGCTAAAGATATTATTAAATTTCATGCAGTATATTGGCCAGCCATGTTGTTAGCGGCAGGAGAAAAATTACCAGGATTAATTTATGCACATGGATTTTTTAGTTTGGATGGCCAGAAAATGAGTAAATCGCTTGGCAATGTTATACATCCCAATGAGATGATAGAGGAGTTTGGTGTTGATGCAACTAGGTATTTACTATTAACTCAATTTCCATTTGGTAATGATGGTGATATAAAAAAATCTTTGTTCAAAGAAAAATATAATGCCGATCTTGCAAATAATCTTGGTAATCTAGTTAGTCGAGTTTTGAATATGATTGAGAAATATACAGACGGTAAAATTCCTAAACAAGTAGATTCACCAATCAGCCTTGAGCTTATCGGAGAAAGAATTGAAAAATTGCAATTTGATGAAGCTTTGAAAGAGTTATGGCAGACGATAGCTAAAGCAAATCAAACTATCGATGAGAATGAGCCTTGGAAGATGGCAAAAGACCCGGACAGACAAACTGCGCTAGAGGATTTACTTAGTGATTTGGCAAGTTTCTTATTTGCCTTTGCAGCTGAGATAAAACCATTTATGCCACATACAGCCGATATAATTATTGGTAGTCTAAGTAGTGATAAGATTGTAAAAGGAGATCCACTTTTCAAAAGATTATAATTTAAGTTTATATTTATGGGTACACTTGATTTAGTTTTATTAATAATTTTCTTTGGCTTCGTTGGAGCTGGATTTTATCTTGGTTTAATTCATACACTTGGCGCAATCATTGGAGTTGTTGTTGGTATAGTGGCAGCCTCAAATTTATATCCAGAAATATCAACTTTTGTTCAATTCTTTATGGTCAAAGAAAACGTAGCCGACGTTATTGCTTTTATAGTTGTATTTGTAGGTATTAGTAGGTTAGTAGGATATATGGTACATATGATCGACCAAGGATTCAAACTTGCTAGGCTTATACCTTTTGCTACTATGGTTAATCGTTTAGCTGGTGGATTACTCGGATTTTTAGAAGGAGCTTTGGTGTTAGGTACAATATTGTATGTGATTACAACTTTTGAATTTTCACCAGAGGTGATGCAAGCCATAGATAACTCAGCAATGGCAACATTATTTACAACAATATCAAAAGTATTAGTTCCATTGATACCTGAATCAATGACAGCTAATATACAAAATACTATTCCTACAAATTATGTTAATTGATCCCGCACTATTCTGTTCCGCTTCAGGGGCGGGACGAGAAGTGTATTTAATAATCCATGTTTAATATAAATAAATACTTTTTATTAATTGTTTTAGAACTATGCTCATAGATACACATGCTCATCTTAATTTTTCTGCCTATAAAGATGATCTAGAAGCAGTAGTAGATAGAATTGCCAAAGAAAATACTAAAGTTATTAATGTTGGCTCTCAACTATCAACCAGTAAAAGAGCCATAGAGATAGCTGAGAAATATCCTTACAATTGTTATGCGGCTATTGGACTTCATCCTATCCATCTTTTTTCTACAGAAGTTGATGAATCAGAAATTGCTTTTACATCTAGAGAAGAAGATTTCAAAAGTGATGCATACGAAGAATTAGCAAAGAATCCTAAGGTTGTTGCTATCGGAGAGATGGGAATAGATTATTTTCATGTGCCTGATGGTATCCCTAAAGAAGAATTTGAAAATAAACAACATTGGACATTTTTGAAAGGAGCTCAGATGGCAAAAAAATTATCTTTGCCATTGATCATGCACTGTCGTGGGTCAAATGATAATATTGTTAAAGCCTACGATGATATGCTAGCTGTTTTGAAAGAAGCTGATTTTAATAATGGGGTAGTGCATTGTTTTACAGCTGATTGGCCAATTGCCAAGAAATTTCTGGATGCTGGATTTATGATTTCGTTTACGGGGATTATTACATACCCTAAAACTAGTAAACTAGAGGAAGTAGTTAGGAAAACTCCATTAGATAGAATGATGGTAGAAACAGATGCTCCATATCTAGCTCCACAGATGGTACGCGGTAAGAGAAATGAACCAAGATTTGTTAGGTATGTAGCAGATCGAGTAGCTGAAATAAAAAAAATAAGTTATGATGAAGTTGCTATAGCAACAACTAATAATGCAAATAAATTTTTTAATCTAAAGTAATATATGGATACACTATTAATAATAATGGCAGGTTTGATTCTAGCGGGGACAGTCCTAACTTTCATAAGTACTCGTAAATCACAACAAGTAGCTCCGCAAGATAAAGAAACTTATGAAAAAATATTACGTCTAGAAGAGAGGATAGGTCATCTAAACGAAAAAAGTGGAGAGATGACAAAGATGCTTGATAATAAAATGGCCGAATCAACCAAGGCTATGCAAGATCAGTTTGGGCATTCAGCAAAGATTGTTCAAGATGTCACAGAGAGACTTACCAAGTTGGACGAAACTAATAAGCAAGTCTTGGGTTTTTCTGAGCAACTAAATAAATTACAGGACACATTAAACAATCCTAAGCAACGTGGAATATTAGGAGAGTATTATCTAGAAGAAACATTAAAAAATGTTCTACCCCCAAATTCTTATCAAATGCAGTACAAGTTTAAAAATGGTGATATTGTAGATGCGGTTGTTTTTGTAAAAGAAAAAATTATCCCTGTTGATTCTAAATTTTCTTTGGAAAATTATAAACGGATAGTTGAAGAGACTGATCCAATAAGAAAAGAAGAATTTGAAAAAGCATTTAAACAAGATTTGAAAAATAGAATTGATGAAACAAGTAAGTACGTGCGACCAAGGGAAAAAACAATGGAGTTTGCTTTTATGTTTATTCCGTCGGAAGCTATTTATTATGATCTATTAGTCAATAAAGTTGGTGCAGTCAAAGTGGCTACTCGAGATTTGATTGAATACGCATTCAAAGAAAAACATGTAATTATAGTATCACCAACAAGTTTCCTAGCTTATTTGCAAACTGTATTACAAGGTTTACGTGCTTTGCAGATCGAGGAATCAGCTCAAGAAATTAAAAAAGGAGTAGGTAATCTGTCTAAACATATAATGAGTTACAAATCTTATATGGATAAGTTGGGAGTTCAGATAGGTACAACTGTAAATACATATAATACGGCTTATAAAGAATTTAAAAAGTTGGATAAAGATACCAACAAGATTGCTGGAGTAGGAGGCGATTTTGATCTAGTTGAAATAGATAAACCAAAAGAAGAATAATGAAATCATACGGAGCTTTTCTAAATATAATAACAAACGATAGAAGTATCATTGAACAGCGCATTGCTTTTTTGAAGCAACTAAATAACTTAGGGCATATAGAAGTATGGCTGGAATATGGTGAATGGACATTGGATGATTCAAAGTGGTTAAAAGAAAAATTAGCAGGATATGAAATTATTGTTCATGCGCCTTTTATTGGTTTCTCTTTTGTTACAATGAATACAGTTATTAATGAAGCTTCTTTAGTAGCTTTGCAAGAGGCAGTAAAGCATGTAGAAATATTGGAGGGTAAAGTGATGACAGTACATGTTGGTAGAAAGCCTATGTATATCACTGATGATGAAGCGCGCGAAATGGCGATACCATATTTAGAAAGATTGGCAGAATTCGTAGATAGAAGATTTGAGTTGGCAATAGAAAATTTACCTGTTAGTACTGGGACAAGTTTACGATACCCCATCAAACTTAATGAATTAGAATTAATAATAAAAAGAGTTCCACGGTTAGTATCTACTGTAGATATTGGACATTGTATGCAAAACGAGGATGACTACAAAGAATATTTTGAGGACAATATTGATAAGATATTAAATATTCATGTACATAATGCATTTACAAAAGGCAGAGCTCATTTTGGTTTTGATAAAAAAGGGGATTTGGACCTGAAAGAATTTATAAGCTTTCTTAAAAAGACGGGTTATAAAAATTATTTCACTTTAGAAGTATTAGGAGATGACGATATCGTTAAATCATGGAAGAAGTTGCAGGAAATAATTAATTAGAAATTCTTGACAATTACCGTAGTATTAACTAAGCTACTAACAGAAAAATAAAAATAAATATATTGGAGGTTCATTGACATGACAAATGTAAAACCTATTGCTTTTTTATTTCCTGGGCAAGCATCAGAATTTGCCGACGGTTATCAAGAGCTTTATGATAAGTACCAAGTTGTTAGAGATACTTTCAAAATATCATCTCTTGTATTAGGGATTGATATTGCTGATTTGTGTTTTAATGGCACTGATGAAGATCTATCTTTGACGTCTAATACACAACCGGTAATATTAACAGCATCTATTGCAGCTTGGCGAGTTTTTTATGAAGAAACTGCTGGGAAAATAAATGTTATTGGTATGGCGGGACATTCTTTAGGGGAGTATTCTGCTTTGGTAGTATCTGGGGTAATTTCTTTTGAAGATGCGATTAGCATTGTTCGTTTGCGTGGCTTGGCCATGCAAGAAGCTGCAGATAAAGCGGGCGATACTATGATGGCTGCGATTATTGGATTGAGTTACGATCAAATTAATACAATTTGTGACGAACCAATTGAAGGTGATGTACTTAGCATTGCAAATTATAATTCACCAAAGCAAGTGGTTATCTCTGGTCACAGTAGATCTGTACTGGCTGCTGGTGAAAAAGTTAGGAAGCTAAAAGGAAAATTAATTCCTTTGAAAGTTTCTGCGCCATTTCATAGTAGTATAATGGAACCGGTGGAATCTGTATTGTTGAAGCAATTTGAAAATACTAATTTTCATAAACCGAGAATACCAGTAATCAAGAATACTGATGCGATGCCATATCGTGGTGCTTGGGAAGTGCCTCAAACTTTATCTTATCAAGCGACATCTCCTGTATTATGGGACGTGTCTGTAAATAGCTTAATTCGAATGGGTGCTCAAGAATTATATGTACCCTGTCCAAGTAAAGTTATTGTTAATTTAATGCGTCAGATAGACAAATCAATTCCTGTTTATGGAATTGATGATCTAAAAACTCTAACAGCAGCAATTAACCAGGTGAGGTAATTATGGATATAAACTGCGTCCAAACGGTAATCCTTAGAAAGATGATTGGGATTTTACGGGCAGACAGTAATAACAATAGTGTATCTGGTTATACACTTTTTTCAGAACTTAGTTTGTCTGATTTTATCTCTGAATTAATGAGGATAGATTTAAATATTATGTTGGATATACCAGAAATCCCGCACAATATTATCTATAGAATTCCTGTCTGTTGGGACATGCAAGATGAGTTCCCGCCATTCAACGAGCTTGCTGACTTTGGTCATTCAGTCAGGGATATGTCTATATCTATCACTCTTTGGTTGTTACAAAATCATCCAAAGATTCACACAAATATAGCCTCCTTATAGTAAATATATGGAGGTTTTTTATTAAATTGGCTAATGTTAGGTTAAAAATCTATTTACAATCAAATCTAAATTCGAGGGGGGTTGACTTTTAACTCATATTACTCTAGAATATAGCCAACTTGTGGATAAACAAACTAATTTTAGCCTTATTTTAAAGTAAAAAATGGTAATTCATGAGTTAGTGTTATTTTATATATTTGTATGAAAAAAGAACCAGAACAAGCATGGTGGCATGCCGGTATGACAGTATTTGGAGAAGTAATTGGATGGATAGCTGCACCAATTATTGCGGCATTATTTTTAGGTAGGTATTTGGATGAGAAGAATGATTCTGAACCTTGGTATTTTCTAGGGCTTACTGCTGCCGCTTTCATCATTACTACAATAGGGATAATAAAAGTAGCAGGTAAATATATAAATCAAATCGAAAAAGAAGCTAAAAAAGAAACTAAGTCAGATAAGACTGACAATAAATAACTAAAATGGATTTGCTAGAAGAAACAACTGAAATTAAAGATACGACAACAGAAGATTCTCATAAAGAAGTAGTCGTAGATACTCACGAAGAAGGTGTTGAAGAAACGCACGAAGAAGTTGCCCACGAGGTGACGTTGCATGCTGAGCCAGTATTTAATATAGGAGGTTTTAATGTCACCAACTCGCTAATTAATAGTTGGTTGGCAGTTTTTATTATCGTTATTTTAGCTGTAGTAATAGGTAGAAGTATAAAAAAAATTCCTCGTGGCATCCAAAATGCTTTTGAAATTATAGTTGACGGAGCTATGGATATGGCTGACTCTGTAACTGGAGACAGAAAAAAAACAATGAAGATATTCCCATTTGTATTTGCTATATTTATATTCATTTTGGTTAACAACTGGTTAGGATTGATTCCTGGGATTGGTTCTATAGGTTTTATAGAAGAAGGGCATGGTGCAGCATTGTTTGTGCCATTTTTTAGAGGTGGTACTGCAGATCTGAATACTACTTTAGCATTAGCTTTGTTCGCTGTGATTGGATCTAATGTATTTGGTATTTTTATGGTTGGAGCATGGAAACATTTTAATAAGTTTATAAACCTAAAAACATTAGGAGAAATTCCAAAAAAGATAATGAAAGAACCAACAATTGTTTTAATTAATCCGATAAAGTTTTTTGTCGGTATAATTGAGATTATTGGTGAGGTAGCCAAAATTGCTTCCTTGTCATTTCGTCTCTTTGGTAATGTTTTTGCTGGTGAGGTATTGCTATCTTCGATGGCAGTAATATTTGCTTATGCATTGCCAATCCCGTTTATATTTTTGGAAGTAATAGTTGGCATTATTCAGGCATTGATTTTCGCTATGCTAACATTGGTCTATTTCACTATTGCTTCTACAGACGAAGAGCATTAATATTAATAAATAATAACTAATAAATTTGTTTGTTTACACCGACAATAAACTAAAAATATAAATGTCGAGTAGTAAGGAAACAGGAAAGGTCAAAACAATGGAATTAACAATGATCGCTAAGGCATTTGCTATCGGAGTCGGTAGTATCGGTCCTGCTCTAGCTATTGGTAAAATTGGCGCAAAAGCCATGGAATCAATTGGTAGAAATCCAGAATCAGCTGGTAAGATTTTGGTGCCCATGCTATTAGCAGCCGCTTTTGCAGAGGCTATCGCTATTTATGCGTTAGTAATTGCATTTGGTATTAAATAGTTTTATGACGTCTAGAAGGTCTTGTTTTCGAGATTAGGCCTTCTATAGTTATACAATTAACTTAATTTAAAATTTATGGACGAATTAGTAAAAACATTTCATATTGACTGGAAATTATTAATAGCTCAAATTATTAATTTCGCGATTGTCTTAGGAGTTTTATGGTTCTTCGCTATAAAGCCATTGATGAAAGTGATGAATAAACGTAGTGATGATATTGAGAAAAGTTTAAAAGATGCTGAAGAGATTGAAAAGAAATTAAAAGAAGCAGGTGATACTAAAGAAAAAATAGTTATTGAAGCAAAAAAAGAAGCTCAGATAATTATGGAAACAGTTCATAAAGAATCTGACCATACTCGTGATGAGAAATTGAAGCAGACAAGAGAAGAGGTAGAAAAAATTGTTGCTAAAACAAAAGCTGATTTAGAAGATGAGAAAGAAAAAATAATTAAGGAAGCAAAACAAGAAGTAGCTGATTTAGTTGTCATAGCCAGCTCCAAGATTATTGGAAAAGAGATAGATAAAGAAAGCAACAAAAAACTAATCGAAGATACAATAAATCAAGTAAATTAGAAATAATGAAGAATATTCCTCCAAAAAAATACGCAATCAGTTTATATGAGTCTATAAAAAATGTAGATGAGCATAAGCTTTCTGATATTCTAAAATCTTTTGTAGGAATTTTGATAAAGAATAAAGATGTAAACAAAGTAGAAAAAATTATCAAAGCTTTTAGAAATTATTATAATGAACAAGAAAATAATCTTGAAATTACTGTTACAACTGCTGAGAAAATTGACCAGAATATATTGGATATGATTAAGAATAAGTTAAGTGGATCATTAAATAAAGAAATTGAAATCAAAACAGGAACGGATGAGAAATTGATTGGTGGTATGGTAATCAAATATAATGATACTATAATTGATGGAAGCGTACAGAGAAGAATAGAGTTGCTAGCAGAAACTTTAAAATAAAATGTTAATAAAGAATAATAATATAAATAATAATATAAATTAATTTAAAAAATATGTCAAGCAAAGATTTCGTTATCGAAGAACTAAAAAAACAGATTACTGATTTCAAAACATCTGTCTCAACTGAAAAAGTTGGTACAGTCGAAGAAATAGGTGATGGCATCGCTATGATTTCTGGACTGTCTGATGTTTTGGCTATGGAGATGATAGAATTTCCTGGCGGAAAATATGGTGTAGCCTTGAACCTAGAAGAAGATTCTGTTGGTGCTATTATCCTTGGTGGTAATGAAGGTATTAATGAAGGAGATACTGTTAAAAGTACTGGTAAAATTTTACAGGTACCTGTTGGCGATGCTTTAGTTGGTAGAGTTGTGAATCCACTAGGTGAGCCTATTGATGGTAAAGGTGATATTAATACTGACCAATATTACCCAGTAGAAAAAATTGCCCCTCGTGTTATTACTAGAAAATCAGTAGATACGCCACTACAAACTGGTATTAAGGCTATTGATTCAATGATACCTATTGGACGTGGCCAACGTGAGTTGATTATTGGTGATCGTCAGACAGGTAAAACAGCTTTGACTATAGATACTATTATCAATCAAAAAGGTAAAGGTGTAACTTGTGTTTATGTGGCTATTGGTCAGAAGGAATCAAAGATAGCTAAGATTGTTACTGAATTGGAAAAACATGGAGCAATGGAACATACTATTGTAGTAGTAGCTGGTGCTTCTGATCCAGCAAGTTTATCATATATTTCCCCTTACTCTGGATGTGCAATGGCAGAATATTTCATGGAGCAGGGTAAAGATGCTCTAGTTATTTATGATGATTTATCCAAGCATGCTTGGGCATATCGACAGATTTCATTGTTATTAAGGAGACCTCCAGGCCGTGAAGCTTATCCAGGTGATGTATTTTATTTACATTCAAGACTATTAGAAAGATCTGCTAAATTAAATAAAGATTATGGTGGTGGATCATTAACAGCCTTGCCAATTATCGAAACTCAAGCAGGAGATATTTCTGCCTATATTCCTACCAATGTAATTTCTATTACAGATGGTCAAATATTTTTGGAGCCAGATTTATTTTATCAAGGTATTAGACCAGCGATTAGTGTTGGCTTGTCAGTGTCTCGTGTTGGTTCTGCTGCCCAAACCAAAGCTATGAAAAAAGTAGCCGGCAAATTACGTTTGGATTTAGCTCAGTTTAGAGAATTAGCAGCTTTCGCACAGTTTGGTTCTGATCTTGATGATGCTACACAACGACAATTAGAATTAGGTAAAAGGTTAACTGAAATATTGAAACAAGGTTTATTTGCGCCAGTACCGATGGAAAATCAAGTAGCAATATTATTTGCTGCGGTTAATGAATTGTTGTCTGATATTCCAGTAGAGAAAATCAAAGAATTTGAAACTGAATTTGATAAATATCTAAATATGTCAGCAAAAGATTTACTGAAAGAAATTTCTGATGCCGGAGATATTACTGAAGATATTGATAAGAAATTAAGACAAACAATAGAAGACTTTAAAAAAACAACAAATTTTGTTGTAAAAGAAGAAGAGAAAGAGACTAAAAAGGTTAATAATTAAATAAAGATTCCGGCAGAGCCGGATCAGGCTATGCCTGAAAGAAATAAATTATGCCCCTAGCAACTAAAGAAATAAAAAGACGTCTTCGCTCCATAAGTAGTACTAAAAAAATTACTAAAGCTATGGAGTTGGTTGCTGCTTCAAAAATGAGAAAAGCAGTGAAGTCTGTTTTGGAAACCCGTCATTATGCAAATACGGCTTGGGATATTGTTAAGAATCTATCTGCCAAGACAGATGCTTCTCACCATCCTTTATTAGAAAGAAAAGAATCAAAAGACGGAAAAATAGGCATAATAATGATTAATTCAAACCGTGGTTTATGTGGCGGATTTAATCGTGAGATTGTTGAAAAAGTTGCAGGGTATTTAGATAAAAAGAAAAAAGAAAAAAATATTGAAGAGATAGCGGACATATTTTTGATGGGTGATCGTGGTAAAGATATTATGCATCAATATAATCATAAGATTATTGCTAACTTTCCTAAACCAGAAACTGCAGAAAGTGTTACGGAAATAAGCGCTATAGCAAAGATGGTTATCACAGATTATTTATCTGGAAAATATGAAAGAGTAGTAATTGCTTATACTGATTATAAATCTGCCGTATCTCAAGAAGCTTATATTAGAAAATTATTACCTATTTCAAAAGAAGATAATGAGTTGGGTCATGTTATAAAAGATAAGAAGGATAATGTAGAAGCTGAAACTACAGATTTGGAATATACATTCGAACCATCTCCTGATGTAGTTTTGGATCAGATGTTGCATCGTTTGATTGAGTTGCAAGTATATCAAGCATTGTTAGAATCAAATGCATCTGAACATTCTTCACGAATGGTAGCCATGCGTAATGCATCTGATGCAGCTGGAGATATGATTGATGATTTGAATCTAACATTCAACCAAGCTAGACAACAGGCAATTACATCAGAGATAGCAGAAATTAGTGCCGGGGCTGCAGCAGTCAAATAATAAGTTATTGGCTGAAATTTGTATTTAATTATTGAATATAGATTTTATCCAGTAATTGGAAAGTACATTAAATAAAAAAAGCGCCTAAGATAATAATCTTAAAAGCGCTTTATAATAAACAAAGGAGTCATACTGCAGCCACAGATTGGGTATTTGATGATTTTTCTTTAAAATCTTCAGGGACCAACCGGCGAGCATGTAAAGTGAACTGATACCTGTCATCATCTATTGGACGGCGATTAATCAGAACAATTTCCCATCCATCATCTACCAGATATTGCTTACATCTAGTAACCTCTTCAAAACAATCCGGATCGGGATTTTCAATAGCCGAGGTTACCACAATAGGTAACTGTCGAAATTCGAATGCTGAATCAGTTATCGGGAGGATGAGGCAATATCCAAGACTACGCAAGATAGATAGAGATTTTGACAGAATTCCGTGGTTACCATTTTTTATAGATCGGAGGGTGTTACGAGAAATTCCTAGTCTACGTGATAGAACAACGTCGTTTTCACCAGTTAATAAGAATGCTTGATAAATTGTTTCAAGTAATGTTGCATCGTCTTGATTTAGATCGATAATAGGAAATGAATTGTTCAATCCTTGATCGTTCATCACTCTTACCTCCGTTATTTTAGAGTTTGATTTTACCAACCATTTCATTGACTAGTATTATTTTAGACTCACGGAAGACACGATCAGTAATATCATAAGGAAATATTATTACTATTTCTCTATCATATTTGTCTAATTTTACCTTACAGAGCGTCTCTGATTTTTTCTCTAACCATTTGATGTAGGTTACAGTACCATTTAAATAGCTATATACTATTGTACCAGAGTAGAGCTGTTGATCATCTGAAGTCGTAGCAGGCATTTTCCGTTGAGGTAGATTAGGTGGAATATAACCCAAAGCTTGAATGATAGCATTAGCCATAATCAGTTTTGAGAATTTTTTCTTCCGATATCGCCACAGAGTTGTCCTGCCGATACCAAGTATATTTGCTAACTCAGTATTATTAATTTTTGATGAGTCAAACAATAAAACCGCTATTTCGCTACTAGTTTTATCTTTATACTCATCTGGTAATGGTTGTAAAACATCCGTATTCATGAATTCCTCCTAGTTTATTTTATCAATGTACAATTTGAACAATTACTATATCTAATTATAAATACATAAATTTGTCAAGAGTTTTAAACAATAAATAAATTAATAATAAATTATAAAAAATATGTCAAACAATTCAGGAAAAATATCACAAATTATCGGTGCCGTTGTAGACGTTGCCTTTGAAGGTGAGTTACCAACAATAAATACTGCTTTGGAAGTCTTCAAAGATGTAGATGGTAAAAAGCATAAAATTGTTTTGGAGGTTCAGAAACAATTGGAAGGTAATGTTGCTCGTACTGTGGCCATGGATGCTACTGACGGATTAGCAAGAGGTATGGAAGTAATAAGTACAGGTAAGCCAATCTCAGTACCGGTTGGCAAAGAAACACTAGGACGAATGTTTAATCTTTTGGGTGAACCACTAGATGATAAAGAGCCTGTTAAAACAGCCAAGAGATATCCTATTCACCGCAAAGCTCCTTCATTCGATCAGCAGTCTACTAAGACAGAAATATTAGAAACTGGTATTAAGGTTATTGATCTTATCTGTCCAATCCTAAAAGGTGGTAAAGTAGGATTGTTTGGTGGTGCTGGCGTTGGTAAGACAGTTATTATCCAAGAGTTAATTCGAAATATTGCTCAAGAGCATGGTGGTTATTCTGTATTTGCTGGAGTTGGTGAGAGAACTCGTGAAGGTAATGATCTTTATCATGAGATGAAAGCTTCTGGTGTATTGGAAAAAACAGCTTTAGTTTTTGGACAAATGAATGAACCTCCTGGTGCTAGAGCTCGTGTTGCTTTATCAGGATTGGCTATGGCTGAATATTTTCGTGACGAAGAGAAGCAAGATTTATTATTCTTTGTAGATAATATTTTTAGATTTACTCAGGCTGGATCTGAAGTATCAGCTTTGTTAGGACGTATTCCTTCTGCTGTAGGCTATCAGCCAACTTTAGCTACTGAGATGGGTGAGTTGCAAGAACGTATTACTTCTACCAAAGATGGTTCTATTACCTCTGTACAGGCTGTGTATGTACCAGCTGATGATCTTACTGACCCTGCTCCTGCTACAACATTTGCTCATTTAGATTCTACTGTAGTATTATCTCGTGCATTATCTGAGCTTGGTATTTATCCTGCTGTAGATCCACTTGATTCTAGCTCTACAATTCTAGACCCTTTGATGGTTGGTCAAGAACATTATGATGTAGCTCGTGGAGTACAAAAGATTTTGCAAAGATATAAAGATTTGCAAGATATTATCGCGATTCTTGGTATGGAAGAACTTTCTGATGAAGATAAACAGATCGTTTCTCGAGCCAGAAAAGTCCAGAAATATTTATCACAACCTTTCTTTGTAGCAGAGACATTCACTGGTACTACTGGACAATACGTTCCTGTTAAAGAAACTATCAAAGGATTCAAAGCAATCCTAGATGGTGAGTATGATTCTGTAGCTGAGCAAGAATTTTATATGAAGGGGAGTATCGACGAAATTAAAAAATAATAATTTTTGTATGGCAGAAAAAAAACTTAATTTTGAAATAATAACTCCTGAAAAAGTAGTATATTCTGATCAGGTAGATGAGGTTGTTTTGCCGACTGTGCAGGGTGAAATTGGTATATTGCCAAATCATATTCCATTGGTTTCTATTCTGAAACCAGGAGAATTAAAGATTAAGAAAGGTAAAGAAGAGGAGTATCTGGCTGTGTCCGGAGGATTCATAGAAGTGCGACCTGACAAGGTGGTAGTTTTGGCTGATTCAGCTGAGAAGTCAGACGATATTGATGAAGCAAAGGCAGAAGAAGCTAGACAGAAGGCTGAGAAGTTATTGACTGAGAAGAGAACAGACGCCAAAGAATTCGCCGCATTATCTGCTAAGATTGAGAAAGAATTAATTAGAATAAAAGTAGTAAAGAGAAGAAGACATCGAAAAGATATTAATCCAACAATTTAAATAAAAATAAAAAGGAGAAAATTTTATGGGTGGTCATTGTAGAGCATTGGTTGTAGTTTGTATTGATTATCGTTTTCGTTCAGCGATTAGAGATTTTTTGATCTCAAATGATTTGAAGGGTGATTATGATATGGTCAGCTTGGCTGGAGCTACCAAAGATTTGGTAGAAAACGACCAACATGGTAAACCATTAATATTGAAGCAAATCGACATTGCTAATCGTCTGCATAGTGTTGACCAACTGTACATCATTCATCATATGGATTGTGGTGCCTATGGTGGTCATGATGCCTTCGATGATATTGAAGCAGAAAAGAAAAAGCAGATTGATGATATGGTAATAGCAGAAAAATTAGTAAAAACTGATTTCCCTAATATCGAAATCAAGAAAGTTCTAGCTAGAATTGAAAATATAGATGGTAAGGATGTAATTGATTTTGAAGTCATTAGTTAAAGGGTAAAAAAAATATAAGACTAAACTTTATTGCTTAGTCTTTTTAAATTTTACAAATAAAAAAGGTCTGTGGAGCGTATCGCACAGACCTTTATAATAAAGAACGTTATGTTAACTAGCCTCTTTTGCTCTAGGCTTTCACTTTGAGCATAAGGACCGGTGGTTGATCCAGTTTGATGTACTGGTCGGAAAGCATATAAGTGCCATTCCATTCCACATAGATATCGAGATCAGTAAAGAAGAATACTCCTTTACCATTGGTACCATAGCTACCGTCAAGATCAGGACTGGGAACAATATGGACATTATCGCGTCCATTTTCACCAGTACCCGTCCCAAATCCATCATCAACCAGCTGTTCAGTACAAGTTAACATAGAGTTAACTGAACTGACTTTACCTTTGACCGTGAAAAATCCAATGATTTTCCCGAAGTCAATGATGTAGATAAAGCTGATCTTGTTGGCTACATTGAATCGGTTCAGCCGTTTAACCAGCTGACGCCGTTCTTGGGAATCCTGAAGTTCCGGAGGTGGGACCGCTTTGTATAACCGTTCGAAATTTTCAGCGGTTTTCAGCTGGTCCTTGGCCTGAATGTTACTGACGGCTTTGGATGAGTTGGAAAATTCTTTATTCTTTCCACAACCGATAGTCAGAAGGAGTATAGCCATAGCGATGGCGATGAAGATGATATGATTTTTGTTCAATCTCATCTTATTTGCCTCCTTCCTCAGTTTCGAGAACGAGGACCGGCGGTTGGTTGAGCTTTATGTACTGATCACAGAGTAGGTACTTGCCGTTCCATTCGATATAAGTATCGAGATCGGTGAAGAAGAATACTCCATTACCATTGGTACCATAGCTACCGTCGAGATCAGGACTAGCAACCGCGTGAACGCCACCTCGGCCATAGCTGGTACCGTAACCATCGTAAACCAATTGTTTTGTGCAGGTCAGCATGGAGTTAACTGAGCTGACTTTTCCCTTGACCGTAAAGAAGGCCATGATGATTCCCCGGTCGATCAGATAAATATAACTGATCTTTGAAGAAACATTGAAACGATTCAGCCGTTTGACCAGCTGGCGTCGTTCCTGGGAGTCCTGCATTTCGGGTGGCGGGACCGCATTGTATAACCGTTCGAAATTCTGAGCGGTTTGCAATTGGTCCTGAGCCTGAATTCTACTGACAGCTTTGGAGGACGCTTCAAAATCGTTATCCGCCAGGACGACTCCATTCGCCATCAGGACGAACAAAGCCATACAAGTTAGAATGAGAATTTTTCTCGTTTTCATCTTTCTTCCTTCCTTGGGTTATTGCGTGAGTTCTTCAATGACCAGACTGTCAGGCAATTTATCGCCTTTCAGAAAAGCGCGGTTGATCTTCGCGGCGTCGGCGTTATACTGTCCGACTTGGTCGGCCAATAAATTCATCACGGCTGGAATCATTGAGGATAAACGATCATACTCTTGACGATCATTATAATCCCAATTATCCGGGTCCGGATGGCCGAATTTGAAGTCATCCAGAGCCCTCTGGTGATTTTTCACCTTGATGGCTGTTGCTTTGGCCGCTTCGTACTTGTTGAAGAAGTCTTCGTAGACATAGATCATCCGACTACCGTCGAAAGTCTCTTCAGCGATTTCCTGCGCTACTTGCGCTGGAAAGAAGACCACTTTGCCCACGAAACTAAGCAAGACGATCAGGCAAATAAGGCCGAATACATGGAAAATGATTTTAGCGAGTTTAACTTCGCCAGTACTTTCGATGAAATACTTTTCATGTCTCATTTTTTGAACTCCCTTCTTGTTACTGATTCAATGATTCTAAGATTTTTTGAACTTTTTCTTCATCAGTCTTTGACTCTTCGGCTTGGATGTTGATACCAGCCGGTAGTTCGATGTTCATGGCGGTATTGCCTGCCATCAAACTGTCAGGATGCATTACTCCACCCATTTCGTTGTACTGGTATACCTTCTTATTCCAAAGGTTCTCCACACTGAAAATGTCGTCGTTGAACCTGCCATTCTGCACATAGATCGAATCCGGTAGTAGCTCTTCTTCCGGTGTACATGCACGAATGGAGTCCATAGTTACTCGGAATTCATCGTAACTGTCCAATAGTTTTATAAAACCATCTTCTAGGTTGAGAATTTCCGAATAAAGAACCATCATGTCGTTATACCCGGTAGGAAGGTTTCTAATAGTTTCTTCCAACTGAGCTTCAGTTGACATGTTTGATGATTCCCCATTGCAACCAAAGAAGGTTGCTAAACTGATGACCAAAATTATGGTCAAAATGGTGTGATGTAACTTCATTGTTACCTCCGTTTGTATTATTATTTCAAGTTTCTTTCAAAAATAGTTAACTAAACATAGTATCACCTTTATTGTTATTTGTCAACCCCTAGCGTAAAAGGGCGATTTGATATTAAGTGATATATGGTTTAAAATTAAATTATAATAAACTAATATTTAAATATATGAGTGAAGCTGGGAAATCACCTGAGGGCAGGGCCATGTGGGAAAAAGCTACTGCCACGGCTCAATTTCTAAAGGAAAATTTAAATGGTAAAAATCCAACGGAATTAATTGCTATTTACCAGCAGATTGGTATTAAAGAAGATAGTGATGAAAGTGAGTGGTTGAGTTTGGCAATGGATCAGGAGAACTATATAGCGATGTCTGGTGACAAGAGGTCTAGAGTCGATGATATGGTAGAGTCACTCCGCTCTGCTATTGAAGGTGAAGGCGGAGAAATGTAAATTAATGAATTGAAGACCCTCTAGATTAAAGGGTCTTTTTTGTTACAAAAACTGTAATTGACGATATTTACTTAAGAATGTAAGCTATAATCGAAAATGATCTTTTATACATTGGAGGATATTATGCGTACTTTCCATGAAAATGGACCGGATTATATCCCAAAAATGTGGGATGTAGTAGAGATTTACATAGATGGACATAGAGAGCCTTTCTATGGAAGAGTTATTCAAAGCTCAGGTAATACTGCTAAAGGCAAGATTAGTATTCTTTGTAAATCGGGTCCGACAGCCAAATCTTTTTTCTTAATTTGGAAGCAGAACCGTAAATTTTGGGAAAACAATATAGTTTGGAAGTGTTGGATTAATGGACAAAATTTTACTTGTGAAAAAGTGAGCAAGTACGATGATTCTTTGTCTGTTGAGCTAGAGCGACTGTTAAAACGATAAGCATCTTTGAATAAAAGATGCTTTTTTTATATCTTTATATTACCCCTTGACAAGTTATGCAATATGCGCTAGTATTATTGGTTACGCAATAACATGCCATAACCGTGAGTAATACGCCTAAATTGGCACCGGTAGAGCATGTATATGTGTAGTACGCGTTCATTGAAAGAATTAACCTAACACATGACCATCCAGGGTAGAAAGGAGTAAAAAAAATGTTCAACCGAGGATCGCCGAATTTCGGCAACCACCTGCGCAAAGCGCATTTTAATTAAACTTTCACCGACCCGGCCGTCGTATGTCGCCGCCGAGTAGTCCTGCGACCCTAGCAGTAGTTCAAAAAAAAAGAAAAAGCTAGCGCCGCTGGCCATTGCGCGACGACAATTCGTCGACAAAAAGAAGACTGAAACAAAAATCCGGCACCTGGCCGCCAGACTCTATCTGGCCTCAGCCGGAAAAAAGAAGACAGAAACACAGCCGCCAAAAAAAGAGCGGCATGGCCCACAAACCCATACGTTAGACCCCCGAAAGGGAAGCTACTATGACACGCAAGTCGTATATGGCCACTTACGGATTCACCTAGTGATCCGTAGTCCTGTTTTCCACACCCCGCGTTAATGTATACGTAGGGGACACATTAGATACAGCCGGCCCAGCAAAAAAGGGTAAACCTCGGAGGCATTCAAATGCCGTTTCCCACTGGATTCGTTTAGATCAAAAAATTATTATAGAATATTAGATTAACCGTTCCCGCTAGTAGCATACTGATGCAACATGGTGGGGACGGTCTTTTTTTTATTCAATTTTTTGGAATAAAAAATTAACCCCGAGTGTATAAATACAAACGGGGTTATTCTATTTTGTGCGATTATTCGCTATTCTGTTTTGTCCTCATCAGAAGGACTTTCTTGACCTACTTGGTCAACTTCCCAGTTTTCTTCGGGTTCAATTTTTCCCAATCGGAACTGGGTGTAAATCGTCTGAAGAGATTTCAAGTTGGGAGCGGTGATAGAGATTACCATAATATCTCTAGCACATTCATTCATACCATTGTTAGTTAATATGATTTGCAAATGGCACTGCAATACCGCACCTTCATGTCGGTAGATCCCTTCTATCCGGGTGCAATTTTCATTATCAATTTGGTGGTCCTGGATAGTGATCTCTTCGATGAATTCTTCGGGAATATCTACCATGGAAAAAGTAATACCGAACGGATTTTGATGGGTACTTATCAAATTCCTACCCGATTCCGTGCCATACTCAATGGCAATCTTGACCTGATCAAGACCTTCTAAGTACTTTTTCAGTTCTTCGACCGCTTCCGGCTTAATGTAAATATACATGTTAACTCCTTGTCCATTCGATGTTTACCGCAGTGACTTTATTATCACCGTCAGTTTGAATGAACTAATTATAATATCACGGGATTACTTATTTGTCAAGGTATGATGTATGACAAATAACATATTATTTGATTAAAAAAAACCTATCAAAAATTGATAGGCTCCGGTAATGGTAGGGTTATTGGTCCACCGCTGGTTATGCAGTAGTCCCAAAATTTTTTCCAGCGATCATCACCTGATAGAATGTCTTTTTCTGACATTTGAAATGTGGGTCGAGGCAACCCTGCTTCTTTTAGGGTTATTAGTTGTTTCCAGCGTTTCCGATCAATCATCATTATGCCAGCCTCCACAGTATTAAAAATGTTTTCAATTGATCGTATACTGTTTCATACTTTTTGTCAAGGTATGATGTATGACAAACGTTGGTTTTTTTGATAAAATAATGTTATGAACATTACTGATAATCTTAATCCTGCCCAGAAAAAAGCCGTCACATTTGGTGAGGGTCCTTTGCTAATTGTAGCAGGAGCGGGTACTGGCAAAACAACCGTGATTACAGAGAGAATAGCTTGGTTAATATTAGAGAAGAAGATAAACACTGACCATCTATTAGCTCTGACTTTTACAGAGAAAGCAGCGGCTGAGATGGAAGAGAGGATAGATGTATTATTACCAATGGGATATGTTGATCTTTGGGTATCTACCTTTCATGCTTTTTGTGAAAGAATATTGAAAGATAATGCCTTGGAGATTGGCTTACCGCCTGACTTTAAATTATTGAGTGTTACAGACCAAGTTCTATTAATTCAAAAGAATTTTGATAAATTTGATCTTGATTACTATCGTCCTTTAGGTAATCCAACCAAGTTTGTTCAAGCCTTAGTTAGGCATTTTTCTCGAGCCAAAGATGAGAACATATTACCTGATGAATATATTGAATATGCTAATAAGCTAAAGCCAGATAGTAGTCAGGATGATGTTGACGAAGAAATTTCAGAAGACAAAAGAGTTCAGGAAGTAGCTAATGCTTACAAGGTTTATCAGCAGTTGCTGTTAGAAAATAGTGCCATGGACTTCGGTGATCTGATACTTTATACCATTAAGCTATTCAAGACGCGTCCAAAAATATTAAAGAAATATCAAGAACAGTTCAAATACATATTGGTAGACGAGTTTCAAGATACTAATTACGCACAGTATGAATTAATCAAATTATTATCTGCTCCAAAAAATAATCTTACAGTAGTAGGGGATGATGACCAATCTGTCTATAAATTTCGTGGTGCTGCTATTAGTAATATTTTGGAATTTAAAAAAGATTTTCCTGAGTCTGATGAGATTGTGCTAACTGACAATTATCGTACCAAACAAAATATCCTAGATTTGTCATATAAATTTATTAAACAGAATGACCCAAATCGTCTTGAGTATCAGCTGACCAAAGGGAAGATAGATCCCAAGGGCGCTCCACTAAAGAATAAAATAAGTAAGAAGCTAAAATCAGCTATTGGTAAAGATGGTGTTATTCGGCATCTACATTTCAATTCGTATTTAGACGAAGCAAGTGGAGTTACTAAGAAAATATTAGAACTGAAAACTGGAAATAAGCCCCGCAAAGCGGGATCCGGCTCTGCCGGAAAATTATTATGGAGTGATTTTGCTATCCTGATCAGGGCAAATTCATACGCTGCGGAGTTTATAAATTCATTATCACGTCTAGACATACCGCATCAGTTTTTGGCATCCAAAGGTTTGTATGGTCAACCAGAGATTATGGATATCGTAGCCTATATGAAAATGTTGGATAACTATCATGAGAGCGCTGCTATGTGGAGAGTGCTCAATTTTAAGCAGTTTAAATTGCCAACTGATTATCTGATGTCTATATCACGTTATGCAGCTATGAAGCGTATGTCATTATTTGAAGCAATGGGACAAGTTAGAGGGATTCCTGGCATTTCATCAAGCGGACATCATGTCATTGAGAAAATCTTAGGCATGATAGAGAAGCATACCCAGCTAACTAGAGATAAAAATGTACTATCAGTAGCTCTAAGATTTATGAAAGATTCTGGATATTTCAAAGAGATCACTGCAAAAGATAGTCCAGAAAATATGGAACGCATAATTCATCTTAATCAGTTCTTCAGGAAGATAGAGGATTTTGAAGCAGTTAATGATGATAAGTCAGTTAAGAATTTTCTTTATGAATTTGAGCAATCTCAGGATGCAGGGGAATCTGGATCGATGAATCAAACTTGGGATGAAGGGCCTGATGCAGTTAAGATCATGACTATTCATGGCGCTAAGGGATTGGAATTCAAAAATGTATTTATAGTAAATTTGGTTGATAAAAGATTCCCAACCATAGAAAGAAAAGAGCCGATTGAACTACCTGATGAATTGGTAAAAGAAATTATCCCAGAAGGGGATATTCATTTGCAGGAGGAGAGACGATTATTCTATGTAGCGATGACCAGAGCTAAGGAGGGATTATATTTTACTTCCGCAGATGATTACGGTGGCTCTCGCAAGAAAAAACCATCCAGATTTTTGATCGAGACTGGTTTCGAAGTGAAGAAAGGGACAGGGGAGGTAGATAAGACAGAAAGACTCAAAGCTACCGATAATGTTAAACAAGAGAAAATTAAAGAGTTAGATTACTTACGAAAAGTAATTCCAGAGAAATCAAGCTATACTCAACTTCGGGCTTTCAAAAATTGTCCTAAGCAATTCAAATACGCACATCTATTACGTATACCAGTAGAAGGTAAGCATATGTTTAGTTATGGTAAGACAATTCACAATACCTTATTTAAGTTTTTCAAAATGGTACAAGATCGATCAGCCAAAGGCCAAGTCAAAATTGGTTTTGATGAACTAATGGGACTGTATGAGCAAGAGTGGATAGAGGATTGGTATTTGTCAGTTCAGCATAAAGAAGAATATTATGAACAGGGTCGAGAGTCATTGAAGATGTATTACGATTCATTAGCTGGTGATTTTCCAGTACCATTATTCTTAGAACAACCATTTCATTTGAAACTAGGTGAACATACATTCAAAGGGGTCATAGATAGAGTAGACCCAATTGGTGATGTTAATGGAAATGATCCCCGCAAACCGGGGTCCAGCTCCGCTGGAGTAGAAATTATAGATTACAAAACTGGTAAAGTTCCAAAAAATGGTAAGTTGTCAGTGGATGAGAAAGAACAGTTGATGATCTATGCATTAGCTGCTAAGGATATTCTTAAACTAAAACCAGCTAAGTTAACTTATCTTTATGTTAATGCAAATCAACCGATCTCATTTACTGCTAAGGATTCTGAACTTGATAAATTGAAAGATAAATTAGTAGATAAGATCTTGGAAATAAGGAAGAGTGATTTTAAGGCAAATCCAGGCTTCTGGTGTAAGACCTGTGATTTTAAAGAAATCTGCGAAGACAAGTGGGAAGGTTAGCCCTAACATCAATTTGGTTAGTTATTATGAAGAACTAAAAATTAAAAGACCATTTTAACATAATATGAATAAAAATAAATCTATTAAAAATATTGTTATTTACCAGGCTAAAACTGGAGCAATTGAATTTCGTGGAGATTTTAATCTAGAGACTATTTGGGCATCTCAAAAGCAGATCGCTGAAGTTTTCGATGTAGATGTACGTACGATTAATGAGCATTTAAAAAATATTTATAGAACAGGTGAATTAACAGATAAAGCAACTATCCGGAATTTCCGGATAGTTCAAAAAGAAGGAAAACGATATATAGAGCGTGATGTTAATTTATATAATCTTGATGCAATTATTTCTGTAGGTTATCGCGTTAATTCTAAACACGCTACGCAATTTCGTATTTGGGCGACAAAGGTATTAAAACAGCATATGATTGATGGCTACATTATTAATAAAAGTTTTCATTTAAAAAGGTGTTTAGAGAATTGGTGTTTAAAAACAAGGTTACCTTATAGTTTATAGGTGAAATTGGTATGTGGGGGTGAGGATAAATGGCAGGGGTAATTAAAATTTATCTAATATGGAAAAATATAATAAATTTTGGATTGGTGGTACAGGTAAAAGAATAGTATTATTTGTAATTATTTTTGTAGTGGTTATGGCTGTAATTTTATTTTCACCATAAATATATTATTATGAAGCTTATTCTTCCGAAAAAGATGCTCGAAAAAGAGAGAAAAACTTAAAGTTATTTTCAAAAGTGTATTATGGATTAAAAACAAGGTTACCCCATAGTTTATAGGTGAAATTGGTGTGTGGGGGGTGAGGATAAATGGCAGGGTTGATTTTAAATAAAAAAGTTGGAATATTAATTTATGAAAAAAAAATCTTCAAATAAAAATTTGCACAAAGCAAGCAAAGAAAAGAAAGACGAATTTTACACTCAACTCTCTGATATTGAAAAAGAGCTAAAACATTATAAAGATCAATTTCGTGGCAAAGTAGTTTTTTGTAACTGCGATGATCCGAAAGAAAGTAATTTCGTCAAGTATTTCAGCATGAATTTTGAACATTTAGGATTGAAAAAATTGATTGCTACACATTACAAAGAAGCAAGCTTATTTACCCAAGAACAACCTTATAAATTGGAATATACTGGTGATAAAAATGGCAACCGTATTCCTGATCCAGAAGAATTCATAACCGAGATGATTGGCACTGGTGATTTTCGTAGCGATGAGTGTATAGATCTACTCAAAGAGGCTGATATTGTCGTAACTAATCCGCCCTTTTCTTTGTTTCGCGAGTATGTTGCACAGCTGAGAGAATATGATAAAAAGTTTTTGATTATTGGCAATACTAATTCAATGACTTATAAGGAAATTTTCAAACTATTTAAGGAGGATAGAATTCGAACTGGCTACACTAATTTTAATGTTGGTATGTTTTTTATTGTACCAGAAGATTGGGAAAAGTTTCATCATATTGATGAGAGTGGTAATAAAATTGCTCGTGTATCAACTTCATGTTGGTTCACTAACTTAGAAGTTGATAAACATAAAGAGAATATTACACTTTATAAAAAATATAAATCTGAGGAATATCCTAAATATGAAAACTATAACGCAATTAATGTAAATAAATACACTGATATCCCTTATGACTATGGCGGTGATATGGGTGTGCCAATCACTTTTCTCGATAAATATAATCCGAAACAATTCGAGATTATTGGTTTAGGTATATCTAATTCAGGAATAGAAATTGGAGTTAAACGATACAAAGAAGAGCATAAAAAATATAGGAAGGAAATTCAAAAAAGAGGTGCTGTTGATGGTGATTTATATATGATTGTAAATGGTATTGTTAATGTTACTTATGCACGAATTATTATAAAAAATAAGAAAGTAAAAAAATAGTATGAAAATTGAACTACATCGAATCTCTGTGCGTGAAGTAATCGCTGATTATAAAGACAGCGCCGAAGAAGGTGTTGTGGCATATGGTGGCAAGCTCGATATTCGCCCTAAGTATCAACGCGAATTTGTCTATAATGACAAACAACGTAAAGAAGTTATAATATCCATCAAACAAAAATTTCCACTTAATGTGATGTATTGGTTGAAGAATGAGGATGGTTTCGAAATGCTCGATGGTCAACAGCGTACTATTAGTATCGGTCAATATGTAAATGGTGATTTTTCACTAGATGAAAAGTATTTTCATAATTTAACAGATGAGGAACAAGATCAGATTTTGAATTATGAACTTATGATTTACTGGTGCGAAGGTACAGATCGGGAGCGACTTGATTGGTTCAAGATTATTAATATTGCAGGTGAAAAATTGACCGACCAAGAGTTACGCAATGCGGTTTATACGGGGCCATGGTTAAGTGATGCTAAATTGAAATTTAGTAAATCAAACTGTGCAGCATATCTTTTAGCAAATGACGGAGGACATTTGGTAAGTGGATCACCAATACGACAAGATTATTTAGAAACTGCACTTTTCTGGATCAACGAAGGTAAGATAGAAGATTACATGGCCAAACACCAACACGATAAAAACGCTGACGAGTTGTGGAGATATTTTCAAGATGTGATTGAATGGGTGCGAAAGACTTTTACAAATTATCGTAAAGAAATGGTTAGCGTGAATTGGGGAGAACTATATAATCAATTCAAAGATAATAAATTAAGTGTAAAAAAACTTGAAACAGAAATTGCTAAATTGATGCAGGATGAGGATGTGACAAAAAAATATGGTATCTATCCTTATGTACTCACAGGGCAGGAGAAGCACCTTTCTATTCGCGCGTTCACCGATAAAATGAAGCGAGAAGCGTATGAGAGGCAAAAGGGTGTATGTCCTGATTGCAAAAAGCAGAACAAAAAGAAACAGAAGTGGGATATTTCTGAAATGGAAGCTGATCACATTGATCCATGGCATGAAGGAGGTAAAACAACAGCAAAAAATTGTCAAATGTTGTGTAAACAGGATAATCGAACTAAGTCAGGAAAATAAAATAAGATATTCTGGGATATTTGTGAGGGTAAATGGCAGGGTTGATTTAAAGTTAAAAATGGATTAGATTTAGATTAGTAAATAAATAAATATATGATATTAAAATCAATCAAGTATAGTCAATTTGAAAATACGCCCAAAGCATGGCATGTTAAAAAGTTTAACGTTGGTAAGAAAAATTTACTTGTTGGAAAAAATGCGTCAGGTAAAACAAGAATATTAAATATTATAAATGCATTCGCTGCATTAGTTTCTGGTGATCAAAAATTAATATATAATTCAGGAAATTATGAAATTGAATTTGAGAATGGAAAACAAATTGTTAAATATATTTTGAAATATAAAAATTCTAAAGTACTAAAAGAAGAATTCATAGTAGATAAAAAGAAATTTCTAGAAAGAAAGGGTAATGGTAAAGGAAAAATATTTGCAGTACAACTTAAAAAAAGTATTGATTTTCAAGTATCGAATAATGAATTAGCCTGTGTAGTAAGGAAAGATTTAATTCAGCACCCATTTTTTAATGACCTATATAAATGGGGAAAGCAAACTCTTTATTATCCATTTGGAAGTCAAATGGGGAAAGATCAGGTTTCAGGAATTAATCAAAATAAAAATATTGAAAAAATTAATTTAAAAAATATAAACAGACTAATTGATATTTTTGATGCAGGTCAAAAAAAATATGGTCAGAAATTTGTAAATGTAATCAGAAAGGATATGAAGAAAATTAATTATCAATTAGAAAATATTTTTTTAGAAACTATACCAATTATATCTGATTTTGGGATGAAGATAGAGGCAAAGGGTTTATCAGTTAAGGAAAAAGATCTTGAAGGAATAACAAACCAACAAGATATCTCTCAAGGTATGTTTAGAGCTTTGTCATTGGTTATTCAATTGAATTACTCACATTTAGAGTCAACACCTACCTGTATACTCATTGATGATATTGGTGAAGGATTAGATTTTGAGAGATCTCAAGCACTTATTAAATTGTTAATGAAAAAAATTGATGATTCACCCGCTCAATTAATAATGACTACGAATGATCGCTTTGTCATGAATGATATCCCAATTGAGTTATGGCTTATTATTAATAGAGTAGGAGGAAAATGTAGTATCCTTAATTATGAAAATTCTAAGAAGCTATTTGATGAATTTAAATATACTGGACTTAATAATTTTGATTTCTTTACAAATAATTTTTATTTAAGAGATGAAAATATTAAATGAAAAAGTTAGCAATATTTGTCGAGGGTAAAACAGAACAAATTTTTTCAGAAAGGCTATTAATTGAAGTTATTGGTCAAAATAATATTACAGTATCTAAAACAAAAAGATTTGAAAAAAATTTATTAACAATAATTGAAGCAAAATCAATTAATCCTAAAAAGGAATATTATGTTTTAATACGTGATTGTGGCGGAGACTCAAGTGTTAAATCGGACATTATTGAGCATTGTGAAAAGTTATCAGAAAGCGGTTACGATAGGATCATAGGGTTAAGAGATGTATATCCATTTACGCATGCTGAAATTCCAGCTTTAAAAATGGGTCTATCTACCCGTGTTCCAACTAAATATATCCCAATAAAGATTGTACTAGCGATTATGGAAGTGGAAGCATGGTTTTTAGGTGAGGTAAGTCATTATAGAAAAATTCATCCTTCTCTTACAGAATCACTTGTAAGCACTGGTGTTGATTTTGATCCTTTTAGAGATAATCCAGAGAGTAGAAGTCATCCATCAATAGATTTAGACGATATATATAAAATTGTGGGATTAAGATATACAAAGACTGAAAATAGCATAAAAAGAACTATCAAAGCATTAGATTATAGCGAATTGTATTTATCTGTTAAATCTAAGATTAATAGCTTAAATGAATTTATTACAGAGGTTGATTCTTTTGTCAGTAGATAAATATTGAAATATAACTATAATATTAAATGTCAGAAACATTAAAGCACAATCCAGAGGTGGAGCGGAACGACGAGGTTGAAAGGACCGAGGTGGTTTATGATTCTCCAGAAGTTGAAACAGAAGAGGAGAAAAGTCCTTCGCAAATCAGAAAGATATTGAATGGTATTAGAGATAAATTCAAAAGTGCTTTTAGTATAGCTGCTGGAGATAAGCAATTGAAATATAAATTGGATGAAGAAATAGAGGAAGCATCAAAAGAAGCCATGCGTGAAGGCGTGGATTTTTCCTTATGCCAAATGAATGAAATCCTGGAAGATTATCGAAGTGGTCGTAAGGTGGAGTTTGAGTCATTTAGCCCTTACTTGGCGGATTATGATCTATCTAGTGGTAAGATATGGTCGGATAAGCTGACTGATACGGATAAGGTGGGGATAGAGGTGGCGAAGACATTAACGGAATCATTCCCCAAGGCTAGGTTGATATCTCTTTATGATGAATATAATACGGATATGCCTGATGCTACGGATCTGTTAGGTAAGCCAAAAAAAATACAGACAGATGAACAGGGTCATGCAATAACTACTGAAAAAGGAGATCCACTTGATGCTCCGCAGTTGCAACTGTCAGATGGGGTAAAAGAAAATTTTAAAAGAAGTGTAGAAGGTTTGTTAAAAGAAAAAGGGGTAATGTCAGAAGATGCCACCGAGGGTAAGGAATATTTATTGATCTCAGAAAGTGAGAAGATAATTGAGGCAGAGGAACTAGTTAAACAGTTGGAGGCTAATGGGAATATCAGGCGGAAAGGGGAGGCTATATATTTTACTAACCCCGATGCTGAGAACCCTGCCTATGGTGAGATACCTCTGCGTACGACTAATGGACGGTGGTTATGTGAGGCACTTGATGCGTCATCTTATATTAAGAAAGAGAATCTAGATATTACTCATTTGGTAGTATTGCCTGAGGCATTCAAAGATCAACAGAATAAAGTATGGGAAGTGTTGAGGGTGCTGGGGATAGATAATACGCATTATCATAATATATTTTTCGATGAAAAGCAGGATCCGGAAGTAGTTGCTAGGACAATAAAGGAGGAGATAGGGAGGTATGATAAATGAAGAATTATATCAAAAATACAAATATATGTCAGAAACATTAAGTCACAATCCAGAAGATGATAAAAAAGTAGACGGATTACAAGACATAAATAAAAAAGCTCGGTGATGTTACGCCGAGCTTGGTTTGTTTTTAGCCGGGAATTTCGAGTTAGGTCGAAGTAGTCTGAGGGCGGTGTAGTACTTCAACCGCTTTTTCCGCTGAAGGGTAGATATAAACCTGTTTGTTCATAAACGCACAGGCTAGCCGCTCGAGAAGTGGGTGTTCTCTGCCACCCAGTGTCAGAGCCAGCTTTTCCTTTTTAATATCCAGGATCTCTCGGATCAGGATGAATTTTCCGATTGCATAGTCCGTAATTGAGGTGACTGCTGTCAGGTTGACCAGGTGCAGTTCATGTTCGTTTTTTTCGGAAGTAATGGCGAAATCGAGCATGTCCACGACAAGGTCGTCGATGTCGCCGGTCAGAGTATACTCCATAATATCTCCATCACGCACTTGTTGGACTAATTGTTCACTGTTCAATGTTTTCCTCCTTTTTTGATTTTTTACTTATTTATATTATATTAAGTCTTGTTCATACTTTCGTCAAGTGTTTTTTCGTTTATTGTTAATAAAAGGTAAAATTATGTATGCCAGAAACATTAAATCGTAATTAATTGACTAGAAGATAAAAATATCGTAATTTACATATATAATACTTTCCCCAATAACCATGGGGATTTTTTGTTTACTCCACCACCTCTCACCATGAAATGGTTATATTTATAGTGTATGCCTTTCCCCTCCTCAATTGAGGAGGGGATGAAGGAGGGGTTGAGAATAATAATTAAATGTCTATTAAGGGGAGGTCAATCCATCATATGACAAGATTATATAATTGCACGAGTATGAAAGAGCGTCGTCAAAAACTACGACGTGAGTCGCCGAAGGCTGAATTGATTCTTTGGCGGTATTTGAAAGGTCGTCAGATCGGAGATTTTAAGTTTCGTCGTCAGTACAGCATCGGTGGATATGTGGTAGATTTCTATTGTCCAGAGTTAAGGTTGGTTATAGAGGTGGATGGTCCAACGCATTTTTTAACCAAAGAAGCTAAGATCAATGATAAAAAGCGCCAAGAGTTTATTGAGACGTTTAGTATAGATTTTTTACGTTTTACTAATTATGATATTTATAATAATATAGAAGGAGTAATTGAAAATATATTAAATCAGATAACTAGAGTTAGGAAAGTATAATCAAAATGGTAATATCGATAAAAAATTTATTAGGAGAGAGCTTAGGTAGAACTGGTGCTGCCAAAGAAGTTGGCGCCGCTATGATTTGTGATGAATTTGATAAGTTGGTAGTGAAGATAATGGGGGATAAATTTAAAGATAGGATTCAAGCAAAATATGTAAAAGATGGAACAATGACAGTAGCGGTTCTTAGTTCGGCAACTGGTCAGGAAGTAAAGATGAATGAATATGAATTGTTAGAAACATTAAATAAGAAAATTGGGGCTATTAAAGTAAAAAAGATAAGGATTTTAATGTAACCACCTATTGTCATTCTGAGGGAGTTACGTGAAACGTAACGACCGTGAGAATCCCCTGACCAAAGGTCAGGAGACTCTTCGACTTCGCTCAGAGTGACAGAGTTTGATTATATATACGAAATATTTGTTATAATTTTTTTAAAGATAATTATTAAAGTCCCATTCTCCAATATTTTAAAATTATAGTCATAAAAAAAACCACCCGTACGTATAAATACTTATTGGGTGGAAATTTTATGAAATGGATTTGGGTAATGCCAGTCAGTAGACTGAAGGTATGGCGATAATTTGTTATCACTCAATCCTATCATGTTATTAGGTCTTAAGACTCTATAACGTCTCTTTCTAGTCAATCCCATTGAGCTAGCGTCATTAAAGACTACTGCTCACCATTTCAATATATAATAATAACGCACTATTCAAATTTTGTCAAGGTGTAAATTGTGATATTTTCACTTTTTTTATTTGGAAAATGAGGTTATAAATTTAGGTTACTAACACCTCTAATTTTTAGCTAATATTAGCATTAAAAAAGGGCGGTTTTGGGGTTTGTCAGAGAGCAAAAAATGTGTTAAAATATAGTCAGGTTCAGGCCTGATTTTTTATCATAAATTTACAAAAATGTCTCTAAAAAAATACCTTATTACAATGTTTTCAATGACCCTGGTTTGTTGGATCGGTTGGCTTTTTGTCCTATATTTCATGGATCCTTTTGAGGCTGGATCAGTCGGATTCCTCTTATTTTACATGAGTATATTTTTTGCTTCTTTAGGTACATTTTCATTGCTTGGTTTTTTTATGAGGGTTTGGTTTTCTAAAGAACAGGTAATATTTAGACATTTGGGAGTAGCAACTCGCCAGTCACTATGGTTTTCTGGTCTTATAGTTTTAACGTTGATGTTACAAGCATCAGAATTTCTACAATGGTGGAGTATAGTTTTGTTAATAATTTTTATGACTTTACTTGAATTTTTCTTTTTATCCAGAAAAGTTATTAGAAGATAGATATGAAAGATAAATTAGAACAAATTAAAAATAAAGCACTAAAAATGCTCGAAGGAGCAAAAGATTTGAATTTCTTGCAAACTATCGAAACAAATTTATTAGGACGTAAAGGTGAACTAACAAATTTATTGAAGCAAGTAAAAGATTTACCCAATGACCAGAAACCAATAGTAGGTAAAATGGCTAATGAAGTAAAGAATGAAATAGTAGATATTATAAAGAATAAAATTGTAGAACTTTCTCAGGCAGATAAAATATCTTCAACGCCTCTAGATATGACTTGGCCGGGTGAACCAGCTGAGATTGGTCATCTTCACCCGATTACCCAATTCCAAAGAAAGATAGAAGATATTTTTCTATCCATGGGATTTGAAATATTAGAAGGCAGAGAAATAGAGACACCTAAGTATAATTTTGATTTATTAAACATTCCTAAGAATCATCCAGCTAGAGATATGTGGGATACATTTTATCTGGAAAAAGGTTTAGTTCTTAGAACACATACATCACCAATGCAGCTAAGAGCTATGGAAACTCGTAAACCACCTGTTAGATTATTAGTACCTGGTAGGACATTTCGTCATGAAGCTACTGATGCATCACATGAAACAACATTTCATCAGTATGAAGGATTAGTTATAGATGAGAATATTAGCGTTAGAAATTTATTAAGTACTCTGGAAAGTTTCTTTCAAACATTATTTGGTAAAGAGGTGAAGATCAAAGCTAATGGATCATATTTCCCATTTACAGAACCGTCGCTAGAAGTATCAATGAGTTGTCTTATTTGTCATGGAGAAGGTTGTTCTGTATGTAAGAAGACTGGCTGGTTAGAAATGTTGGGAGCAGGTATGGTCCATCCTAAAGTTCTTAAGAATATGGGAGTAGATCCCGAGAAGTATTCTGGTTTTGCTTTTGGGGGTGGGATTGAACGTTTGATGATGCTCTATCATGGCATTGATGATATTCGCTTGTCTTACAAAGGAGATTTAAATTATTTAGAACAATTTTAAATTAAAAAAATTTATGAACGAACGAGATTACAGTAAAAAAAAACCTTTCGTAATAGTATTAGGAGTATTAGGTATTATTTCTGTTGTTGTAGGCTTCATTGGCTGGGTGCTTATAGGATTATATAATCATGGATCCGGTATTTATCATTGGCTGTGGTTATTAATTTTTTGTGGAATTATGGTAATTCTGTTTTTAATTGCAAGAAATAAATCTAAATAATATGAATCAAGAATCAAATAATCAACAACCAACAAATCAACCATTATACCCTGGTGAAATTTCACCTTTATTAAAACTAATTACAGTTATTTTAATCGTTGGAGGTATAATTATTTTTTTGTTTGGTTTATTTTACTTCCCGTTAGGGTTTAATAGTAATACATTAACAAATGTATTATTTTTCATACCGATCGGTATTATTATGTATGTTTTGGGACGTATTATTTCCAAAAGAAAAAGGAGTGATATCTTATTAGTTAGTTTTTTATTAGGATTAATCTTTATATTTAGTATTCTTTCTTTAGTTATGGGGGCAAATTTATGGGTAAGTTGGTCGACATTAATTTTTTCATTTTTTGTTTTAGTATTTATAAATTTTCAAAAAAAGTATTTTATTTCGGTTACTCAAATAAATAAATAAATTATGTTATTATCGTTAAACTGGTTAAAAGAATATGTGAAGTACACGCAAAGTCCAGAACAGGTTGCGGATATTTTGACGCAGGGCGGATTTGAAGTGGAGAATATTATCAGATATGGAAAAGATTTTGATAATATATTTGTTGGCCAGATTAAGACGATCATTAATCACGCTGAGGCTGACAAGCTAAGTGTTTGTAAAGTAGATGTTGGTAAGAAGCAACTATTGAATATAGTTTGCGGAGCCAAAAATATTAAACCTGGCCAAAGAGTACCAGTTGCAATTGTTGGAGCCAAATTACCTAATGGATTAAAAATTGAGAGAAGAAAAATCAGAGGTATTGATTCTGAAGGGATGATATGCGCTGAAGATGAGCTAGGACTAGGAGAAGATCATAACGGTATTATGATACTTGATGACGAGTTACGTATTGGCGCTAAGTTTGGTAAAGCTACAGGATTCGAGGATGTTGTCTTGGATTTATCTCTGACTCCAAATAGGCCAGATAGTTTTTCCGTCATTGGATTAGCTAGAGAATTTGCGGCTCTGTCAGGACAGAAGTTTGTAGCTCCGAAGCTGAAGTTGGAAGAAAGCACAAAACATTCCATTAAAAAATTATTAACTGTCTCAGTAAAAGATAAACAATTATGTCCTAAGTATACAGCCCGAGTAGTAAAAGGAGTAAAAGTTAAATCCTCACCACAATGGTTGCAAGCTAGGTTGCAGTTGTCTGGTATTAAACCAATAAATAATATTGTAGATATTACGAATTTTGTAATGTTAGAGACTGGTCAGCCATTACATACATTTGATCTAAATAATATTAGTGGTAAGAAAATAAATATCCGAAAAGCAGGGACAGAAAAGATATTTATGACCTTGGATGATGAAGAGAGGAAGTTGGATAAAGACATGCTCATGATCGCCGATGATAGTAAATCAATTGCTGTGGCTGGAGTGATGGGGGGTCAAAACTCTGAAATATCAAAAAGCACAAAAGATATTGTGATAGAGTCAGCAATATTTGATTCTTATTCTGTCAGGAAGACTAGGCAGAAATTAGGTATATTTACAGAAGCTTCGATTCGTTTTGAGAAAGGTATTTATTGGGATTCTCCGGAATTAGCATCTGATCGAGCGGCCAGTATGATTGCCGGATTAGCCAAAGGGCAGGTAGTCAAGGATATGATTGTAGTCGGAGATAAGAAACAAATAACTCCTCAGATAGTAAAAGTTGATTTGGATTATATTAATAAGTTGGTGGGTAGGAAGTTTACTATCAAAGAGGTGACTGATATTTTAAATAAATTATATTTTAGCGTAACTACTAATGATAAAAAAGAAATTAAAGTAGTTGTACCATTTTTCCGTTCGGATGTATCCCTGCCAGCTGATATCGTTGAAGAGATCGGACGTATGTATGGTTGGGCTAAATTAAAATCAGCAAATATTTATGCAGAATTAAAACCAACTCAATTATCCAAATCAAAAAAACTTCAAAGATTAGTACAGGATACATTAGTGGGTGCTGGGCTTAATGAGGTTTATAATTATTCTTTTTATTCTGAAGAGATGGCTAAGAAATCTGGAGTTGCAGTTGATAATCATTATTTAGTAACCAATCCGGTCAGTGAAGAGCAGAAGTATATGCGTACTAGTTTATTACCAAGTATGGTCAATAATATATTGAAGTACCACAAAGAAAAAGACCATTTGAAGTTATTTGAATTCGGTCATGTCTATTTCAAAGGTTCTGGTCAGCCAGTAGAAGATAATCATTTAGCAGTTATACTGTATCGCAAGAATAAAGGAGAAACATTGATTGAAAACCTACATCAAGTCATGGGATTATTATTCAGAAAACTCAATATCTCTGCTAACAGAATTCAGTATAAGGCCAATAAAGGTAATTCTTATAATATCTTAATAGATAAGCAACCAGTTGGAGTATACGGATGGGCGTCTAAAGCAGGTAATAAAATAGGTTTAGCGCCGTTATATTTCGAGTTTGATTTTAATGCACTGATTGAATTCAGTATTGATAAGGTAGTCTATAAAAAGTCTGTAGAATATCCAGACGTTGAGCATGATCTAACATTTCAGACCAGTATAAATATTGATTATTATGATTTGGTCAGAACAGTCAAATCATTAGATAAACGGATTGTAAAATTTTATTCAGCTAAGAATCTGTATAAGCAAAATGATGATACAAGAAGTGCGACATTTAAAATAGTTTTTCAAGCAAGCGACCATACACTGACAAATGAAGAGATTGAAGAGTTGCGAACTAAAGTAATAGAGGAGTTAGCTAATAAGTTTAAAATGGAATTAAAAAAATAAAATGTTCATAGATATAGTTTTTTTTATAATCGGTATTGCAATATTATACTTTGGAGCAGAAATTCTGGTTAAGAATAGTTCATGGCTAGCCAAGAGTGTGGGGGTATCTCCTTTGATAGTTGGTTTGACTGTGGTTGCTTTCGGCACATCGGCTCCTGAATTATTAGTAAGTTCAGTAGCTTCTATACAAGGAGATAGTGCTATCGCAATTGGTAATGTGCTCGGTAGTAATATAGCTAATATTGGTTTGGTACTTGGTTTGGTAGTATTGATTAGACCACCCAAATCAGAGGCTAAAGCGATAAAGACCGAGTATCCCTTTTTAATAATGATTTCTTTATTGTTATTTGTTGTTAGTCTGGATCATGAAATTGGCAGAATTGATGGAATTGTTCTTCTAATATTATTTTCTGTTTTTATGTTTTATAATATCATGACCGCCCGGCGTAATATTATTAATAAATTTAAGCATGAGGTGGAAGAGATTGAAGAAAAAATCGAAGAAATTATTGAACATAAAAAAAATAGAAGAAAGAAAATTATAAGAAATATTTCTTTTTCTTTTGGTGGTCTAGCTCTATTGTTGATAGGTTCGAAGCTGATGGTTGATAGCTCAATTACTATTGCCCAAGGGTTCGGAGTAAGTCAGATGGTTATCGGATTATCTTTGGTAGCTCTCGGGACATCATTGCCTGAGTTATTTACTTCAGTAATTGCATCGATAAAAAAAGAAGAAGAAATTAATGTAGGGATGATCCTTGGGAGCAATATATTTAACACTTTATTGATTCTAGGTGTCGCCGCTGTTATTCTCCCGATCTCTGTAACTAGTCATGATATCTATATCAGTTTACCAATTATGATTCTATTTACTTTAGTAGCTTATCCTATTTTAAAGAAAAATATCAGAAGTCATCGTTTGATCGGATTGTTTATGTTGCTAGGGTACTTCGCATTTATATTTTATTCATTTGCAAAATAATAATTAATAAATTACATAAAAATATGTCAAAAAAAACTAAAACAAAGACAATAAGTAAGAAACCTAAGTCAAAAGAGGCTAAAGGTTCAGAGTATACCGCCAAACAAATAACAGTTTTGGAGGGCTTAGATCCGGTACGAAAACGTCCTGGTATGTATATTGGTAATACAGCTTCAGAAGGTTTACATCATTTAGTTTGGGAAGTAGTTGATAACTCTATCGATGAAGCTATGGCTGGTCATTGTAAGAATATTGTTGTTGAATTATTACCGGAAAATATGGTCAGGGTTACAGATGATGGTCGTGGTATACCTGTCGAAAAGCATAAGACAACTAAGAAGTCGGCTTTAGAAACTGTTATGACCGTATTACATGCAGGTGGTAAGTTTGGTGATAGTGGTTACAAAGTATCTGGTGGTCTTCATGGTGTAGGTGTTTCCGTAGTTAATGCATTGTCAATTTACGTAAAAGCAGAAATTAAACGCGATAAGAAAATTTATATCCAAGAGTATTCTAAAGGTAAGCCAAAAGGTAAACTGAAGGCAATTGGTAAATCTAACGAGACAGGCACATCAATAACTTTTCAAGCTGATCCTGAGATTTTTTCTGTTTTAGAATTTAATATTAATAATATTTATAATCATCTCAGACAACAGGCCTATTTAACCAAAGGAGTACGTTTATCAGTGGTGGATAGTCGGACTACTAAAAGAGGTCAGAAGCCAACTTCGTATGATTTTTATTTTGAAGGTGGTATAGCTTCTTATGTCCAACATTTGAATCATCATAAAGCTCCGAAACATCCTAATTCGTTTTATGTTGAGAAAGAATCTCATGGTATAAATGTAGAAGTAGCAGTAAGGTACGTAGAGGAATATCAGGAGGTAGTTTACAGTTTTGCCAATAATATTCATACAACTGAGGGAGGAATGCATCTGACTGGTTTCCGAACGGCATTGACTAGAACTTTGAATAGTTATGCTCGAAAGCAAGGATTCTTAAAAGAAAAGGATGAGAATTTAAGTAGTGAGGATGTGCGCGAAGGTTTAACAGCAGTCATTTCTGTAAAAGTCAAAGAACCTCAGTTTGAAGGACAGACAAAAGCTAAACTTGGTAATGTTGAAGCTAAAGCAGCAGTAGACGGGGTTACATCTTCTGGATTACAAGCATTTCTTGAAGAGAATCCAAGAGATGCAGAAGCAATTATTGGTAAATGTATTTTGGCTTCAAGAGCTAGGGCAGCAGCAAGAAGCGCTAGAGAAACAGTATTGCGTAAGGGGGCGCTTGAAGGAATGACTCTACCAGGTAAATTAGCAGATTGTTCTTCAAGAAAAGCAGAATTATCAGAAATATATATTGTTGAGGGAGATAGTGCTGGTGGTAGCGCAAAACAAGGGCGTGATCGTAATTTTCAAGCTATTCTACCATTGAGAGGTAAAATACTTAATGTAGAGAAAGCTAGACTTGATAGAATGTTGGGAAACAATGAAATTAAGTCTTTGATTATTGCTTTGGGGACAAATATTGGCGAGCAATTTGATATTGAGGGATTACGATATCATCGCATAATTATTATGACTGATGCCGATGTTGATGGAGCTCATATTAGGACTTTATTACTAACGTTATTTTATAGATACTTCCCAGAGTTAATAAAAAATGGTCATCTATATATTGCTCAACCTCCTTTATATCGTGTGCAGGTCGGTAAAGAGTTTCGTTATGTATATAATGAAGAAGATTTAGAAAAAACTAAGAATGAATTATTAGCTCTTAAGAAGAGGGCGCCAAAGATCAAGGAAAAAATTGAAAAAGTAAAAAATGAAGACGAAGCAACTAATGAAGATGGAGTAGAGGGGGGTGAGATGACAAGTAATGTAAATGTCCAAAGATACAAAGGTCTTGGAGAAATGAATCCTGATCAGTTATGGGAAACTACTATGGATCCAAAGACTCGTATGATGAAAAAAGTAACTGTAGTTGATGCAGAAAAAGCTGACGATGTTTTTGATATATTGATGGGTGACAATGTAGCTCCGCGTAAACATTTTATTCATACTCACGCTAAATCAGTTAAAAACTTAGATATTTAATATTTTAGTAAATAGTTCAAAATATATGAGTGAAAAACATGAAGAAATTGCTTTGTTAGAAGCAAGGCGTCAAGCTATAAAAGATGGGTGGAATAAATATAGATTTTTTGGTGAGCCCCCAACACCTGGTACCCCTGTAGAACAAAGATTGATTGAAACATGTGAAAGGTATGTAACATACGCAGTTTCAGAAAAGCTTCGTGGCAAGGCGGTAGCAAGCAAACCTATGCAAGATGGTTCTGAATCAGAACAAAGAGTTTTGCATAACCAATTAGCTATGATGACAGTAGGTGATACTAGAACAGGATTGGATTTAAAAGCGGCTACAAGAATCAAAGAGTATGCTTTTAGTATTGCTAGACCAGGTTTTTCGGTAGATGAAATTTATGCTATGGAAATAGAAAAATAAATTTATATTAAATAAAAAAACAGTTAGATTCCTTTCTAGCTGTTTTGTTATAGTGATATGGTTTTTGTAGTAGATTGCATAAATGTATGCTTTAGAAATTTTACCTTATGAAGGTAAGTCCCATCACCACTATCTTCGTTAATAACGATTATTTCTGCACCAGCCTTGATAAGTATAAGTAATTCTTCGGTTTCCAGGTGGTATACATCTTTTACACCCCACCCTTCAAATTGTTCAATTACTAGCTTATAGGCCGCTAAAAGAGCGATTAATCGCAATATTAACTGAATGAGCCAAGTCATTATTTACCTCCTATTTTAATAATGCTGATAGATATTAATACATTATATTAATAATGTCAATAGCTATTAAAAATATTTGACAGGTTTTAAGGGGTATTGTAGTATATATACATACCCCAGAAACGAAATTTAGGGGTTTTTAAAGACCAAAAAATATGCCAAATAAGTTAATTTCATACTTTAAAGAATCAAAAGAAGAGCTAAAAAAGGTTGTATGGCCTTCTAAAAAAGAAACTATTAAATACACAATATTAGTGATTGGAATCAGCTTTGTGACAGCTGTATTTCTTGGAGCTCTTGATTTCGGTCTAAATATTGGAGTAGAAAATATTATTAAATAAATTATGCCAAAACAAATACTTCAACAAGGTAAAAGGTGGTATGTATTGCATACTTATTCTGGATATGAAGAAAATGTATCTAGAAATTTGAGACAAAGAATTGAGTCAATGGACATGCAAGATAAGATTTTTAGTGTACTTATCCCAACAGAGAAAAAGATTAAAATTAGAAATGGTAAAAGACGAGTAGTAACTGAGAAAATATTCCCAGGATATGTCTTAGTAGAGATGATTGTAACAGATGATTCATGGTATGTGGTTCGTAATACTCCAAATGTAACAGGTTTTGTTGGATCGGGTACTACACCAACTCCAGTCGCTGAAGAAGAAGTAAAATCAATTCAAAAGAGAATGGGAGTTGAAGAGCCAAAATATAAAATTGATGTATCGGTCGGAAGTCCTGTCAAAATTGTTGACGGTCCATTTAAAGAATTTGAAGGTAAGGTATCAGAGGTTGATGAAGCTCGAGGTAAAGTTAAAGTACTGGTATCGATGTTTGGTCGTGAGACACCAGTCGAGTTAGATTTCTTACAAATTAAAAAGATTTAAACAAAATGGCAGAAAAGAAAGTTAAAACAATAATTAAAGTACAAATCCCAGCTGGTAAAGCAACACCTGCTCCACCTATTGGCCCAGCACTTGGACAACATGGTCTAAATATTCAAGAATTTTGTACTAAGTTTAATGCTGAAACTAAAGATAAAATGGGTGATATAGTTCCGGTAGAAATATCAGTATTTGAAGACAGAACTTATACTCTTAAATATAAAACTCCTCCGACATCTGAATTGATTAAAAAAGCTGCTGGAGTTAAAAAAGGTTCTGGTGATCCATTGAAGGTAAAAGTTGGTAGTATCAACAAACAGCAAGTCAAAGAGATTGCAGAGAAAAAAATGCCTGATCTAAATGCTAAAGATATTGAAGGAGCAATGAAGACAGTAGAAGGTACAGCTAAGAATATGGGTATTAAAGTAGAAGGTTAATACTTTATGTTTTTGTCCTTATTGATACCATTTTCACTTATAGCTATAATAATTTTTATAATCGTAGCAATTATGGATATCAAACATACATCAAAAAAATCAACGGTGATAAGAAGTGTATATTTTTATCTCACTTCATTGGTAACTCTAGGTATAGTTATTGGATCAGTTATTTTTCTATTTAACCTTGGCTTAAAGTCATGGGTTTTTACTGAAGCTGAATCTGTATATTTTCGGATAGGTCCGCCAAGCGCATTGTATTTGATTGAAGATGATTCTGGTAGGATAGAACCTGAAATGCAAAGCCTAACTTGCGAAGATGATAGTTGTACACTAACGGCTAGTGAAAAATCAGATATTGCATATTGGGAGACTAATTATAAAAATTGGCAGGAAATAATATCAAGTCCATATTCAAATAGGTATAACGATTTAGCAGCAGCTTTATCTTTTTTAATAATTGCATTACCGTTTTTTATTATTCATTATAGGATAGTTCAGAAAGATGCAAAGAAAGATAAAGAGGATGAAGACAAGAAAGTTATTAGACCAACTTATTATTATTTTATTTCTCTGGCTTCATTAATAATGATAGTAATTGCTGGAGGTATGTTGATAAATCTAGCATTGAAGGTTTGGGTTTTCCCGACAGCTAATGATAATGACAGGTATATTGAAACTACTTCGATTGCAAAAGAATTTAATGAAAAAGCACCAGTTCAAAGTATTATTAATTGTGGAGAAGCTTGTGAGTTAGAGGATGGAACTATTACTTTAGCAGAGCAGTGGATAGTTGATTATGAAGAATGGGAGGATATGAATAATTTTGGTAAAGCTAGTTATAATAATAATCAAAGAGATGCTGCATCATCTATTCCTTTTGTAATAGTTGGTATACCTTTGTTCTGGTATCACTGGAATATCGCAAGAAGTAAAAAGTCCACCCAAGGTGGATCCGCCTCTGGAGGAAAAAAAGAAGAGGATAATAATTAGTCATAATTATTTTATGTCAGAGCAAATTGGGAAAAGTCCAGAAGAGGCGCAGAATTTTTCAGAAAATAATAAAGATACTGATGTGGAATCTGATGAAAGACCGTCAGATTATTATTTATGTTTAAATATGCATAATTTGCCTGCTATTACTAAGGAGCCGAATGAAGATATACACCATGGACCTAATTTTGTTATATCAGTTGGTGATTTACAAGAAATACAATCTACCTTTAAAAGGGAGTCTAAATATACTAAAAAAGTAGGTGCTTTACTGGATTTATATAGGAAATATGAGCAGGATTTCTATAATTTAATGATAAAAAATATTAAAGAAGAAACAGGAAAAACATTAACAGAATGGATGACGGATATTGAGAGTATGTTGAAGGAAATACCAGAAAATTCAAATCCTACAATGTATTTATTAATAAAAGATAAGTTTAATGTTTCATCTGAATGGGGTAAATGTCTCTGGGATGCCTATAATAAAAGGAATTAAAGAAATTACTTCCTAAATATAAAAAACATATAGTGTAAATATATTAATTAATTGTGGGACTACCCGGCTGTCACCGGGTGGGTTTGTACCACGAAAGGTAAAAAGAAATGAGTAAATCATCAAAACGCTTCCAAGAAGCAAAAAAAATAGTAGAACCCGAAAAGGTTTATACTGTTGTTGAAGCTGTAGAATTAGCTAAGAAAACAGCAACAACAAAGTTCGATTCAGGGATAGAGATTCATATTCGTCTTGGTGTTGATCCAAAAAAAGCTGATCAAGTTGTCAGAAGTTCAGTAGTATTACCACATGGTACTGGTAAGACGAAAAAAATTGCAGTATTTGCTGAAGAAAAAGATCAGGAAATAGCTAAGAAAGCTGGAGCAGCAATTGTAGGTGGAGATGAGCTAGTTGCAGAAATCAAAAAGACTGGTAAATGTGATTTTGAGATTGCATTATCTACACCAGACTTTATGAAGAAGATGGGTCAGATCGCTAGAGTACTTGGTCCTAAAGGTCTTATGCCGAATCCAAGAAGTGAAACTGTTACCAAAGATGTTGCCAAAGCAATTAAGTCATTATCAGAAGGTAAAGTTACTTTTCGTAATGACGACTCAGGAAATATTCATCAGTTAGTTGGAAAATCTTCTTATGAAGCTAAACAACTGGAAGAAAATATTAATACATTTGTAGAAGCTATTAAAACAGCTAAGCCATCTGGGGTAAAAGGTGGATATATAGTTAATAGTAGTATTTGTTCAACTATGGGACCTGGTATTAAAATTGCAGTATAAATAATAATTGAAAAATTAATTTATGGCTAAAAGAAAAGATTATATATCTTGGGACGAATGTTTCATGCGAATGGCTCATGTTATCGCTCAAAGATCAAAAGATCCAAGTACTCAAGCTGGTGCAGTGATTATTGATAAAAATAATATCATTTTAGGTTTGGGATATAATGGTTTCCCTCGCGGTGTGCATGATGACGATATTTCTTGGGAAAGAGATGGTGGTTTTGTTGATACTAAATATGCTTATGTAGTACATGCTGAAGCTAATGCTGTATATAATACAAATGCTGATACAAAAGGTAGCAAACTTTATTGTACTCTTTTTCCGTGTAACGAATGTAGTAAAGCAATAATACAAAAAGGTATAAAAGAAGTTATTTTTGAGAGTGATAAGTATCATGATGAAGATATTTGGATTGCGTCACGCAAGATGTTAGATTTAGCAGGTGTTAAGTATAAGCAATATAAATCAGATTGGAATAAAGAATAAAATATGAAAGCCAAGATCAAATTATTGGCAAAAGATGTTAAAGTACCGGCCCATGGTAGATTAGGTGATGCTGGACTTGATTTGTATTCTCGAGAGAGCGTGGTTTTGAAACCGGGTGAAAGACATTTGTTTAAATTAGGTTTTGCTATTGAGATACCATCTGATATGGTAGCTTTGATTTGGGATCGTAGCGGGATGGCTACAAAGTTTGGTATACATTCTATGGCGGGAGTAATAGACAGTAATTATCGTGGTGAAATTGGTATATTGTTGTTAAACACTACGGATAAAGACTATGAGTTCAAAATAGGTGATAAGATTGCTCAGATGTTGATTCAAAAATTTGAAGCTACTGAATTTGAAGTTGTTGATGAATTAGGAGATACAGAGCGTGGCGAAGCAGGATTTTTATCTAGCGGAAAATAAAATATGAAAAATGTAGAACTAAAAGTTAAGATAGATAACCACAAAGATATAGTTTTACAATTAAAAAAAATAAAAGCGAAAAAAATAGCTATTCTTAACCAAGTAGATACTTATTTTAATTGTCCAAGTGGACGACTTAAATTACGAGAAATTATTAATAAAAAATTTGAATTAATATATTACCGAAGACCAGATAGTGCTAAGTCCAAAGTGTCTGAATACTATATATTGAATTTGGATAAGAAACAAAGTGCCCAAACTACAAAAATACTAAGTAATGCTTATGGGAATAAGGTGGTTGTTAAGAAGAGGCGAGAACTTTGGATGTATAGGCAAACTAGGGTGCATCTAGATACTGTTAGTAAATTGGGTATTTTTTTAGAACTAGAAACCTTAACTGAGAAATTAAATTTATCCAAAGCTAAGATAGAGCATAAAGAGGTAATTAATCATTTGGAATTAAATAAATTCAAGAAAATACAGACTTCTTATAGTGATTTATTACTAAAGTAAATACTTATTGGCATAATTAAATTATAATGTTAATACATTAGCTAAATATTGACATAGTTAGTATATTTATGTTAAGTTTTTATAATATTTGAATTGTACATTAACTTTTATTTATAAAACGAGGAGGCAGAAATGTCAGAGACAAAGCAGAAAAAGAATAATAAATTGTTAACAGTTATAGGATGGTCGACATATGGTCTAGCGGGAATATTTATTTATATCCGTAACTTTCTTGATCGTTATCCAGCTGATAATATAATGGTTTGTATGTTTGTTGCATTTTTTTTGGTAGCTATAGTAGCTGTCTTTGGAGTAGTGCTAGGATGGTTTTCAAAAAAACCATTATCATACTCGATCACTATTGGTGGAATTTTATGTCCATTGTTATGCCTCTTGGCAATAGGTTCAATGATTTTTGTGAGTCCATCGTTGAATAGTTATACTACAGTAGTAATGTTTGAGAATGATAACCCGGAAAAAGCTCAAGTTGTTGAAGGATTAACATCTTTTGATTATATTAACTACTCAGCGACTAGGTATTGGCTAGTTCGAAATACTCCTATTATGGACGGGTTCCTAATAGAATATTATTACGATGGAAATGCTATTCAATATCATAAGCAGTATCATGATCAGAAAGATCAATTTAAGTTGGTTGCTGAATCTTTGTTTACTAATATAATAAGGGAATCGACAATATTATATAGTGGACAGTATAGAACTGATCAAATTTGCTATTTAACGGGAGTACTGTCCGGCTCAGATTTACCTGATCATATAAAGTTTTCGGGAAAGTTATCACTTTCAAGTCGTACCTTTATTTCAGAAATTGTCGGTAAGTAATAAGTTAAATTTCCGTTCATTAATACTATAATGAACGGATTTTTTTATTATGACAAATTATTTAAAATAATGTATAGTTATTAAACTATTAAACAATATCTAGATTTATTATAAAAGATATTTGATTAAGTTAATTATTGCATTGACATGCCTTTTTTGGTATGTTAAAGTTTTTTAAAATGCTAAACGTCCTTTTAAATTTTACAGAGGAGAACTGATAATGGAAGATCATGAAATTAAAACAGCAAAAAAGTTGGCCAATCTGGGTAAATTTTTTCTGCTGGCATCGATAGTTTTGATGGTATCAAGGTTTTTGAGTCCGAAATATCCTGAGGATATTATGGGTATATGGATTATGTTGGGAGCAATTTTTACCTTGGCCCCAGCAGTATTTATTTATTTAAAGATGCCAAATCACAAAAGGTTGTTGGGTATTAAGATCAACAATCTTGCGTTGAGACCCTTATTCTTCTTGATATGCGTCGCTTCGATGTTTTTTCTCAGTCAGAATGAGATTCGTCAAACAATCATCTTGCCAGAAGATTTATCTGTTAGGTCCGAAATGAGAGTCGTAGATGGAATGAGTTATTTCAATCCATTTCAGGAAGAAGCGTTTACCTACACAATGGACGGAGTGGTGACTATTGATAGTATTTGGGTAGGGTACACCTACAAAGGTGATATCTACGAATTTCATCGGAAATTTGGAGAATATTATCAGGTGTTTCATGACCAGACCGAAAAATCTATTCAAAAACTAATACGTAGTTCTACTCTTGATTGCGAAGGATCTCCTAGGTATCAGCAACTATGCTATTTGGGTGAATTATTGCCCAGAAGTGTGCCTGATAATGTTTTATTCAAGGGTAGATTCGGAGTTAAATTTAGAGCAGGAGTGGATATTTTCAATGTTGTGTCTTCAAGCCCGGCAAAATCCATTGGAGATATTTAGACATATAATTCCGTTCATTAATACTATAATGAACGGATTTTTTTATTATGACAAATTATTTGAAATAATGTATAATTATTAAACTATGAAGAAATATCTAGACTTATTACAAACAATATTAGACAAAGGAGTTGATCGCTCTGACAGGACGGGAGTAGGTACTCGGAGTCTTTTTGGTTATCAAATGAGATATAATTTAAGTGAAGGCTTTCCTTTAGTAACTACCAAGAAAGTTTTCATGAGATCAATCATTCATGAATTACTTTGGTTTCTTAGTGGAAGTACTAATATTAAATATTTAGCTGATAACAAGGTTCATATTTGGGATGAATGGCCATATCAGGGATATTTGGTTAAAAATAAATTAGAAGAAAAATATCCAATGTATACGGATGAGTGGATTGAAAAGAAAAAAGAGTTTATTGAGAAAATAAAGTCCGATGAAGATTTTGCAAAAGAATATGGCGATCTTGGCCCAGTTTATGGTAAGCAATGGATAGCTTGGGAATCATCGGATGGCACAAAGTTTAATCAGATTGCTGAAGTACAGGATTTGTTAAGGAATAATCCTAACTCTCGTAGAATTATTGTTAGTGGGTGGAATGTAGGGGACTTGCAACAAAATATTAAAAGTAAAATAGCAGCGCCACCTCCTTGTCATACTATTTATCAATTTCATGTCTTGGATGGTAAATTGTCTTGCCAACTTTATCAACGTAGTGCAGATGTATTTTTGGGAGTTCCATTTAATATTGCATCTTATGCTTTATTAGCCATGATGATGGCACAAGTTTCAGGATTAAAATTGGGAGATTTTGTTCATACATTTGGCGACGTTCATATTTATAATAATCATTTTGATCAGGTTAAATTACAATTATCCCGTGAACCAAAAGAATTGCCAATTATGAAAATCAATCCTGATATAAAAGATATATTCGATTTTAAATTTGAAGATTTTGAATTAGAAGGGTATGATCCACATCCTAGGATCAAGGCTCCTATAGCAGTATAACTATGAAAGTATCAATTGGATCGGTAAACCCAGTAAAAATATCGGCCGTAGAAAAAGCTTTTAAAATGCGTTTTAAAGAGAAGTCTTATTTTTGTTATCATAAAGTTCCCTCAGGAATCGCTGATCAACCATATAACGATGAAACACGTCACGGTGCATTAAATCGCGCTAAAATGGCCTTAGAAGCTGCAGAACAGGCTGAATATGGCGTTGGTATAGAAGGAGGGATAGAGACTAGAGATGACTTTGCTTTTGTTAATGCCTGGTGTGCAATTGTAGACAGAAAGGGTAAAATTTACTATGGTCATTCTTTTGGTGTGCCATTACCAAAAGTAATAATGAACAAGATAAAAAATCAGGGCATGGAATTAGGTGATGCTCATGATGATTTGGTTGGAGAGACAAACACCAAACAAAAAGAGGGTTGGTTCGGCTTAGCTACGGATAATCATGTAACACGAGAACAAGGATATATTAATATGGTCTTAGCAGCGTTAACCCCGATTGCTTTACCAAAATATTATAAGGATAAATAATATGAGACAACCAATTGTAAGTAGTATTGTAGCGGTAGCAAAACAAGATAGGGCTATTGGATCCAAAAATAAATTATTGTGGGAGATCCCAGAGGATATGCAATATTTTCGTAAGATAACAGCTGGTCACCCAGTCATTATGGGACAGCTTACTTTTGAATCAATAGGAATGCCATTACCAAAAAGATTGAATATAGTACTTTCGTTAGATAAGAATTATAAAGCTGATGGAGTGACAATAGCAAGTTCTATTGAGGAAGGTATTAAAATCGCTAAGGAAAATGATCAAGAGGAAATTTTTGTAATTGGTGGTGCTTCTATCTATAAACAAACTATTGATTTGATAGATCGTTTATATGTTACGGAAGTTGAAGGGGAGTATGAAGCAGATACTTTTTTTCCAGAATATTCTCAGTTTACAAAAGTTGTTAGTGAAAGAGAAAGTAGTGATGAAAAATATAAATATAAATTTTTAGTTTTAGAAAAATAATATGAATGATAAAAATGGAAAATTTATTGTTTTGGAGGGTGGTGATAAATCGGGTAAGAGTACCCAGATAGAATTATTGAAAGAATATTTAATAGAAAAAAATATTAATTATATTATTACTAGAGAACCGGGTGGTAAAGATTCGGTGATTGCAGAAAAAATTAGAGAAATAATATTAGATAAGAATCATTCAGAAATGGATAATCGTGCTGAACTTTTATTATATTTAGCATCACGAGCTCAGCATGTAGCTGAAGTTGTTAGGCCGGCCTTAGATAAAGGAAAAATTGTTATTTGTGATAGGTTTGATACTTCGACATTTGCTTATCAGGGGGTAGCCAGAAAGATTGACTTGGATAAAATAAAACAAATGAATGATTGGGCGAAATATGGTTTAGAACCTGACTTAATTATATATTTAGATATTACCCCAGAGGAAGCAGATGCTAGAAGGAGAGATGAAAAGCATGATAGATTAGATCAAGAAACAACAGAATTTCATTCAACTGTCCGTCAGGGGTATCTAAAACAAGCAGAAAAAAATGATAAAATGTTTATTATTTCCGCAATAGGAGAGGTGTCTGACATTGCCAAAAAAATACAAGATAAAGTACAAGAAATTTTATAAAAATTTAATACTATGAAGCATGTCTGGATTGACTAGATTTTTTTGTTGTGATAAGGTTTAAAACTGGTAATTGTTCATTAAAAAATATTCTTAATATATTTCTCGAAAGGAGGTAATTGATTTTGAAAAAAAAATCTGATGTAGATGATAAATCGCTAGATCTATATTTAAAACAGATTGGTGAAACAGCAATTCTAAGCCATAAGGAAGAGACAAGATTAGCAAGAAAGTATAAATCAGGGGATAAGAGTGTGCGAAATGCACTTGTTAAGCCAAATTTACGATTTGTAGTTTCTATTGCCAAACAATATCAAAATCAAGGAATAAGCCTCCAGGATTTGATAAACGATGGAAATATCGGCCTTATAAAAGCTGTAGAAAGATTTGATGAAACTCGTGGATTCAGATTGATAAGCTATGCTGTTTGGTGGATCAGACAATCTATTTTGCAGGCTTTGGCGGAACAAAGCAGGATAGTAAGGCTGCCTTTGAACAGAGTTGGTGTTTTGAATAAGACTGGTAAAGCATCAAAAAACCTTCAACAGATACTTGGACGTGATCCTTCTGAACAGGAAATAGCATTTGAACTTGGTTTGACTGAAAAAGAAGTAGCTGAAACTTTAACAATTGGTGATAGCCATTTGTCCTTGGATTCTCCGATTAATGATAATGATGGATCTTTGGTTGATGTTCTTGAAGACAGTAATCAGTCAAGTCCTGATGATGAATTATTCAGAGACTCATTGCGTGTTGAAATAGATAAAGTGCTTTGTTCATTGACATCTAAAGAAGCCGAGGTTATATATTTATACTTTGGATTCAGCGGACAGAAGTCAATGACTTTGGAGGAAATTGGGGAAATAAAAAGTCTTACAAGAGAAAGAATAAGACAAATCAAGAAAAAAGCTATAAGAAGATTGCGACATGCGAGCAGATCGCGAATTCTTAGAGATTATTTCTTTGATATAGACGCCTAATATAATTGCTATTGTATGAGGCGTTTTTTTTATATTTCCAAAAAATAGGTTTTTTTGGTACAATTATCCTATGAATAAATATGAAACAGTAATAGGATTAGAAATACATGTCCAGCTTAAGACTAAAAGTAAGATGTTTTGTACGTGTGATAATACTGGTGAGGATAAATCAGCTAATACGACAGTATGTTCAATATGTTTGGGGCACCCTGGTATATTACCTACTACAAATGAGCAAGCAGTTAAATGGGCAATTATGGCGTCATTAGCATTAAATTGTGGAATCAATATGCATTCTCATTTTGATCGCAAGAGCTATTATTATCCTGATTTGCCAAAAGGTTATCAGATATCTCAGTTTGATGAACCATTTGGGCATGATGGACATTTGATAATAAAAAGTAGTGCTGGTAAGAGAAGAGTAAGAATTGAACGAGCTCACCTCGAGGAAGATACTGGCAAGTTAATGCACGAAGAAGATAAAAGTGCTAGTTATGTTGATTATAATCGAGCTGGTACACCATTGTTAGAAGTTGTGACTAGACCTGATTTAAAATCGCCACAAGGCTCAAAAGAATTTTTACAGGAGATAAGATTGATAATGAGATACTTAGATATTTCTGATGCAAACATGGAGAAAGGACAGCTACGTTGTGATGCAAATATTTCATTAAGACCCAATCCAGAATATATTTCAGAAAAAGTAACAGATGATTCTATAGGTCTTGAAGCAGAAAAATTGTATCCAAAAACTGAAATTAAAAATCTTAATTCTTTTAAGTCTGTGGAAAAAGCGTTAGAGTATGAAATAAAAAGACAAACTGAATTATGGGAAAAGGGAGAAGCCCCGACCTTACAGTCTACTCGCGGATGGGATGAGAAAAAAAATGAAACTGTTTTACAAAGAGTTAAAGAGGAGCAACATGATTATCGATATTTTCCCGAGCCAGATATTCCACCATTCAATTTTAGTAAAAAATACATTGATGATATCAAGGTTACATTGTCTGAGATGCCTTATCCTAAAAGGCAAAGATTCCAAAAAGAATTTGAGTTAAATGAATATGATTCGAATATTTTAGTCGCTGATAAAGATCTTGCAAATTATTTTGAAGGAGTTATTTCAGAACTAAGAGGGTGGATAATCACTGCTGATCAAGTTGAAGGTACTAATGATGAAGTATGGGATAAAAATAAGAAGAAACTAGTTAAGTCAGCTGCTAATTGGATAATTTCTAGATTATTAAATTTAGTCAATAGTAAAAATACTAAAATCAAAGATATAAAAATATCTCATGAAAATTTTGCAGAGCTATTAAAATTAGTTTTTGACAAACGTTTGAATAATCACACAGGAGTATTGGTTTTGAATAAAATGTTCAATGAAGGTGGGGACCCTTCTGATATAATGGAAAATGAAGATCTTGGTAAACTGACAAGTGACGATAGTCTTGACGATGTAATAAACCAAGCAATAAATAATAATAAGAAAGTTGTAGAGGATTATAAATCTGGTAAAGATAATGCAATTAAATTTCTTGTTGGGCAGATTATGAAAGATACTAAGGGAAGAGCCGATGCAAATAAAGTTTTGGATATTTTAATAAAAAAATTAAAATAAAAATGGACATTACTATAGATATTGTGGATAAGTATATAATTTTTGGCTTAGATTAGCTAATTTGACAAGGATTAAATCTAGGAGTATCTTTAGGAGCAGAGTATGAAAATATTTTGCAAACAAATTAAACGCAAAAAATTACTCGGTAACGAGAGTGGACCGGGAGATTACCGGATTTATTCTCAACAATCTATTGAAATTAACCCCAATTAAGGGGTTATTTTTTTTGACCGTACTTTGACAACTAAATAAAGGAGTCCAAAAATGTTGAATCTTGGAAGTATGCAGATTAGAAATCCTATTGTTGCCTCATCTGGGGCATTGGCCTTTGGCCGTGCATATGGGTGGGAGCGACCACTAAGCTACATAGGAATACTTAGATTAAATGAAATTGGTATGATCATTACCAAAACACTAACATTAAACCCACGTATTGGTAATTTTACTGGACGTAATCCATGGCAGGTATTATCACCAATCAAAGGCGGTTGGGTAAATGCATTTGGTTTAACTAATCGAGGTATTGATTGGTTTATCCAAAAAGAATATCCAAAGGTTAAGGGTGTTAATTTGGTTGTCTCTATAAGTGGAGAAAAGCCAGAAAACATTGTTGCCATAGTTAAAAAAATAAATAAATTGGATATTTTGGGAATAGAAATTAATCTTTCATGTCCAAATACGCCTGACTGGATTAAATGGCAGGAGGATTTTGATCTAACAAGAATGACCTTGTTATCTGCGAAGGTTATTTCAAAACATCCAATCATTGTAAAGATTGGGTATCAAGATGAAGTAACTCGTAAGGAATTCAAAAAAATTCTTGAGTATGCTGAGATTGATGCAGTGGATATGATCAATACTATCCCATTCAATAATCTTTATCCAGATAAAAAATCACCATTATTATTAGGTGGAGGAATATCTGGTAGCATCATCAAAGAACACGCCCTTGAGCAAGTTGGTTGGTTTGCACAAAATTGCAAATTACCAATAATTGGTGGAGGTGGTATTAATAACATCTATGATGTTGGAGATTTTTTAGAATGTGGCGCAACAGCTGTTAGTATAGGTTCTGCTCATATCATGCGACCATGGATATCAACAAAATTGGTGCGAGAATATCGTATTAACAAAATAAACAATTAACAAAAAGGAAATCTGTAAATTCTAATGATTTCCTTTAGAAAGGAAATTATATGGAGTTTCATGATCCAAATTTTAAAACCATTAAGTTTATCGACAAGATGGTAGATGCTGGAGAAAGCTATTTAAGAAAAAAGGGCTTTCAAAGAATTACTGTGCCACGTATTGTACCAGCTAGTGGTGCATGTGAAAATATCGATACCTTATTTGAAATAGGTGTTGATAAAGATGTTCACTGGTTTAACCAAGGCCAGAAAAGAGCATATTTTGCTCAAACTGGACAATTATATCTCGAGTCCCTTTTGGGGAGAGGGGGTCTCGAAAAAGTTTATTGTATTGGTCCATCAGGACGTGCAGAGCCAAAAGCAGATACTAGACATCTTACCGAGTTTGAGATGGTTGAGATAGAATTTCGCGGTGATTTTGAACAGTTGCTGATAGAAATCGAATCATTTATTACTCATTTGGTAGATACGATTAAAGCTATACCAGCAAAAGAAAGAGAATCATATGGCTTACCAAAAGATTTAAAACATTTAGTAGATCATAATAGTCCATTTCCAAGAATTCAGTATGAGGATGCGATTGAGGAATTAGGTCTAGAATGGGGAGACGATATATCATCAACCCAAGAAAAAGAGCTAATTAAGAATCATGGCGGTGGACCGATACTTATCGTTCGTTTTCCAAACCCAGAAAGCGAAAGAATGCAAAAGTTATTTGCTGCTAAAAAGGATAACTTAGCCATTAAGTTTTTTAACATGGTGCCTGATCAAAAGAATTCTGACTTAGTGCAAAGTGCTGACTGTATTGTGCCATTTGGTGGTGAGTGTGTAGGTTCAGCGGCTAGAGTCTGGGAATATGAAGAGTTTAAGAGTAGATTATATAACTCAGAAATGTTCAAAGCTCTTAAAGCTAAGGATGATAAGGCTGAAGATGGTTTTGCTTGGTATCTACAAATGCTAAAAGAATATCCATCTGTACCTCATTCTGGATGTGGATTTGGTTTATCTAGGATATTCCAATATCTATTAGGTCAGACTGATATAACTAAGGCTGTGACATTTCCATCTAATCGTTCTAGAATATATTAACAAATTATATATAATTAAGGGGAGAATTTATTTTCTCTCCTTCTATTATTGACAAAAGTAAGTTATTTTGATAAGTTGATATGAAAAGTTCATTGTCAATAGCACATGGAAGGAGGAGTGTAAAATGATTCGACCATATACTATGAATGATGGGAGTATCTTGTTTTTTGGTGCAGAGAAGGAACATGAGAATCCACTGTGGTTACCAACGAATATCGTTCCTGAAGATATTATAATGGAACATTTCGAAGTAGAGGCTATTGAAACTCAGATTGAGGTCGTTGATACAAAACTTGAGGAAATCGTAAAGGGTTTCCCATTCAAGTCATCACGCCTTGCTGATCTAGCAATAGCAGTATCAGAAGCTGTGTCTAATGCTATTAGACATGGATCTAATTGTGGTAAGCATAAAGTCGGCATCAATGTGATGCATATACCGAAAGTAATGCTTTTTGTAGGTATTACTGATGATGCTGGCAAGATTGATATCAAGAATATCAACCTGGAAGTTAGTGAAACATTTACTACTGACGACTGTGGTCGTGGGTTCCTAGTGATGACTCATCTTTCTTCCGTGCTGGCATATTTACCTGATGATACTTCCGGATCAAAATTCAAAGAGATATTGATCGGACTTGAGCCTTTAGGTAAGGTTTAATTTTCTATAAAAGCGCAGTTCTTAGAATTGCGCTTTTTTTTAATATTATTGTTTTCTGATAGTTTTATTGCCTGGTTGTTTACTTTTTCTTGTGATCGTTTTGTATTTATTTATTTGTCGTGTAATTTTTGGGATACATAGATCTATTGCTTCACGCATATGTTTGGATTTTTGGCCAGCTTTTATAATTTTACCAGCAAGTTTTAATGAAATTTCTGCACGAAAGACATCTCCTTGGCTTTTGTTATTCTCTTTGTCTAGTTCAGCCTTAAATTCCAATATGTGTGGTGAAAGTTTCTTAATCTTTCGTAGTTTCTGTAAAATATATATTTTGAGTGGACTATTGAGCTTTAAATGTTTACCGCTAATTATTGTTGGCATATTGTTTAATAAATTTGTTAGTTAATTTTATTGCTTCCTTTTGACTAGTTATCCAGTTTATTCTATCATCTTTATTGAACCATGTTAACTGACGTTTCGCATATTTGTAAGATGATGTTTTAATTTTATCCTTCATTTCTTGTTTTGTTATATTATTACGTAGATAGCTGGATATAAATTTATATTCTAAACCAATAGTTTCCATTCTTTTCCAGCTTACTCCTTGCTTGTGAAGTTTTTTTACTTCTGAGATCATGCCCTGTTTTAATCTAATAGTTAAACGTTTATTGATTCTGTTTTGAATTATATTCTTGGGGTGCTTAATACCTAAAACCAATAAATTATAAATATCTTTTTTCTTAATTTTTGCAATTGGTTTTTTTGTAGCTTTGACTATTTCTATAGCTCTAATTAATCGGAAAGGATTTTTAGCATCTATATTTTTAGCTCTACTTGGATCGAGTTTTTTTAGAATGTTAAAAAGTTGTACAGAATTTTTATTCCCAAGTTGTTTTCTCAGTTTTTTATTTGGTTTTACTGCCGGTAGATTTATATCATCTATTATGGCTTGTATCCAAAAACCTGTCCCTCCAACTAAGAAGGGGAGTTTATTTTGGATATATATTTTTTTTAGTGCCTTCAAAGTATCTTTTTTAAAATGTGATACATTGTATTCTTTGTTTGGAGAAGCTACATCAATCAGATAGTGTTGTATAGTCTGTTGTTCTTGTTTTGTAACTTTACCGGTGCCAATATCCATATTTTTATAAACTTGTCTTGAATCAGCAGAAATTATTTCACCATTAAATTTTTTTGCAAGTTTAATAGATAAGGATGTTTTACCTGAGGCATTTGGACCAACAATTACTATTAGTAAAGGTTTATTATTTATTTTCATATTCTTATTGTACATTAAATATGATTTTTTGAGGAGTAGTATTGACAAAATGATTAAAATAACATATATTTATCTATTAATATATAGATCTTTGATAATCAAAAGGAGGTGATTTTGACTAAAAATGTACCAATAAAAAAACTTGTCCAAGCAAGATGGTTGGCTTTGTTTTTTGCAACTTTAGGTATTGTTCCATTAGAATTAATAATCCCAACCATTGCAGTAATATGGCAACAAAAGTTATTCATATTTTCTATTTTATCAATTTATTTCTTAGTGTATGTTGTCTTTTTGACCAACTCATTAAGAGTGTTATGGATTGCTGATAGAAAGGTATTGAGAAACTTACATATTACCAAATACAAAATTGGACGTATAGGTTCAATGTTTGTAAGCTCTATTGAATGGGCGCGGATGAGGGCATATCAGAAAAGGTGGCATTTCTCTTGGAAATGTTTATACTTTATAACATTATTTGTTCTGGGGTGCTTGCCATTTTTTGTTAAGTTTGGAATAGGGCTATGTGTTTTGAGAAATAATTATTTTTCTTACATTTGTCTTATCTTAGGCACGACCCTCCGAGCTTATTTGCTAGTTTATATCGGATCAGATATTATTAGCTGGGTACAGGATTATTTAGTCTCCTTGTTATTAGAATCTGATTTGTTCTTTAAGCTATTGAGTTTGTAAAAATCGTTTTGTTGTTGTGTGACAAGGCGATTTTTTTATTGACAATTTAGAAATATCAGAGTAAGATATTTGAATTAGTCAATAAGAACATTAACAAAAATATGGACAACGAGAGGGGCTTGAATGGATGCAATGGAATATTTTGTTCGATGGCTTAAAGTAAATTTCATAATGTTTATTAGAAATAGTGTCAGAAGATATCCTATCACATCGGTAGTATCATTTATTATGTTGGTAATAGCTCTATATTTAACCTTAGACCAATTTGTTTGGGGTCATTATGTTTTGAACTTTATTACTGCATTATTATCTTCCGAGGCACTGGCTTATAGACTTTATTCGCAAAGTTATCAATTTTGGCATATCGTAGTTTGTTTCTTAGTAGTTGATGCTATTACTATTACATTTGATATTTTGTTGATAAATGGATTACTAAAATGGCGCTTGTTTACCAGTGTTATTCATGCGGTAGTAGTTGGGCTTAAAACATTCCGTAGTGAAGTAAGTAAACTCTTTGGTGATTCTAATGGTATGAATCAAATTAATAGGATGAAAGATCACCTAAATGATTTGAAAAAAAA
>SWBY01001711.1_pt1 | contig 149088 bp, 125 predicted proteins | sample 4693071 | NCBI WGS metagenome assembly SWBY01 (sample SAMN10267273, study PRJNA491770) | bioreactor metagenome | isolation source: DHS bioreactor inoculated with marine methane seep sediment | place: Japan: Omine Ridge, Nankai Trough | collected 2006-05-06 | reverse complement strand
TAACTATCGACGCCGGCTACAGCAAAGAGGATGTGCTTGATTGCAAAGAATTAAACGCAAATCAGCTTTTTACAAAACCACCTTCCCGCTTTTCAGAAGCTATGCTTATTAAAGAATTGGAATCATTAGGGATCGGAAGACCTTCCACATATGCCTCGATAACAAACACCATCCGTGTAAGAAATTACGTAGAACTTAAAACTCGCAAATTCTTTCCGACAGACCTCGGCATGACAGTTAATAAATTCCTGGTTGCAAATTTTGAGGATTATTTCAATGTGAAATTCACAGCCGAAATGGAAAATAGCTTAGATAAAATTGAATTAGGTGAAGTAAATCGAGTTAATTTGCTAAAAGAATATTATACTTCTGTTAATAAATCTATTAAGAAAGTAGATTTTTATAAAGCAAAAAAAGATGTGACTGAATCCACTGAACTCAAATGCGAAAAATGCGGAAGCGAAATGCACCTGAAATGGGGCAAAAATGGCAAGTTTCTGGCCTGTTCGAATTTCCCAGAATGTAAAAACATAAAGAATTTTACTCGAGATGAAGATGGTAAAATCCAGATTGTCGTACCGGAAAAGCTGGGTGAAGATTGCCCGAAATGCGGCAAAGAATTAATTCAGCGTGAAGGACGTTTTGGCAAATTCATTTCCTGTTCAGATTACCCTAAATGTAAATTTACAAAGCCATTTACGATCGGTATAAAATGCCCTGAATGTGAAGATGGACAAGTTACTGAAAAGAAAAATAAGAAAGGAAAACATTTCTATTCCTGTTCAAATTATCCAAAATGTAAATTCCTCACAAATTATAAACCTTTAGATCTGGCATGTCCTTCGTGTAAGAATTATTATATGGAAGAACGTATTTCGAAAACCAAAGGTGACTATAAAAAGTGCCCGAAATGTGGGGAAGAAGTATTTTAATAAGATTATTTAATAACTTGTAGTGGAAAAAATCTAATGCATTTACTGGAAAGTGTTGGTAGTAGTTTTCAAAATATTCTTACTCATAAAATGCGATCTACCCTTACATTGCTGGGAATATTGATCGGTGTATTTGCTGTTGTAACCATGTTCTCCACAGTTTATGGTCTTAAGCAGCTTATCTCACAAAAAATGGAAAAAATGGGTTGGAATAATTCACTCATTATTTATCCCTCTACCGGTAATGAAAAATCTAAATCCAAACGTCGTAAATTTCGATTCAGATATATAAACCGAGAAGCTAAACCATTGATGTTAGATGATTATCAAATGCTGAAAAACAAAGTTGACTCAAAGTCGATTTATGGTTATATAAATTCCTGGCAGCGTTTCTTATACAAAGATAATGAAAAGTGGTTGCGCTTAAATGCAACAAATAATGAGTTCTTTAAAAATAAAACCTATCTTCTAAAAGACGGTAGGTATTTTAATGCCTTTGAAGAAACTAATGCATTGAAAGTTTGTGTGATTGGATATTATTTTTCTAATGATTATTACAAAGGAGTAAATCCAATAGGAAAATACATAACTGTTGGCCAAAATAGATATAAAATTATCGGAGTATTAGATAAAGACGAATTAAATAAAGCAGGTATGGATTTTAATGCCTGGGAACGAAAACATGATCTGGAAGCAGTATATATTCCGCTTTCAACAGGTGCTAAATACCTAAAAGCCGATAATGCGATAGATTATATTTACATCCAATCATTCGACAGCAGCTCTTTTTGGACCCTAAAAACTAAGGTCACACAATTATTACTTGCTAAACATAAAATGGCTCATGATTTCTCTTTCAATGATGTCGGAGCAATGATGTATCAGATTACTAATGAGATAGGTGAAATGATGAAGAAATGGAACATAATGCTGTCGGCAATTGCTTCTATATCACTAATTGTAGGTGGAATTGGACTTTTTAGTACCTTGCTGATTTCAATTAATGAACGTATGACTGAGATTGGTATAAGAAAAAGCATCGGAGCTAAAGACAACGACATATTTTCTTTGTTTATTATTGAATCAATTGTATTATCTTTATTAGGTGCATTTGCCGGAATTGGGCTTTCTGTATCACTTATCTCAATTGCTGCAAAACAGATTGATTTCAATTTTCCCATACCCTGGGAAGGAGTTTTGCTGGGAATTGGTTTTTCTTTAGTTATTGGTTTGCTTTCCGGTTTGTATCCAGCAATTAAAGCATCCCGGATTGATCCAATTAAAGCAATATACTATTTTGAATAAAAAGTTCTACTCAGGATCTTTTAAATTTAGCTCATTCTGGAAAAAATGTTCAGAAGTATAATCCCTAGTATCTTTTGCATATTTTCCTACAACAACACAGTTTTTACCACTTCTTTTTCCGCGATATAAAGCACGGTCGGCTATTTTTATGCAATTGTCTATGATCATTTTTCTATCATAAACAGCCACACCAAATGTTATTGTTACCGGAATCATATTTTTACTGAACAAATATGGGGTAAGTGATATATTATTTAGTATTTTTTCTGCCAGTGCTTTACCACCTTCCAAGCCTGTATCTGGTAGTAGCAGTAGAAATTCCTCACCACCCCAACGGCCAATTATATCCAGTTTACGAACAACAGATTTCATAAGAACTGCTATTGATTTAAGTACAAAATCTCCACCATCATGACCATATTTATCATTTATATGTTTAAAATCATCCACATCTGCCATCAATAAAACAAATGGTTTTCCATTCCTGTCAAAACGCTGCTGCTCATATTCTATCTTGGTTATCATATCCCTACGGTTTGACAGGTTCGTAAGAGGATCTGTTGTTGCCAACTTTTTAAGTTGAGAATTGGCTTTATTCAAATCTTCATTTGCTTTTTCCAGTTTGCGGTTCGTTTTATTAGCCATGCGGATCTGCTGTAAAACAACACTTAGGAAAATTACAAGTAAAACAAATATGATAATGTAATAGCGCATTATTATCTTTTGTCGTGAAAGCAATAATTCATTATGGGCTAATTCAAGTTCAAAAATTTCCTTATCATTTCTGTATTCTTCTATTATCTCTTGTTTTATTTGCTCTAGATCTTTTAATACAGATGATGATAGTTTTTCAATATACTCGTCGTCTTCAAATTCCTCACAAAAAAAAGATTGAAATGATAATAAAAGAAACATACAGATTATAAAGTACTTCATATAATTCATTTACTTTCTCCCAACAATTATCATCTTCTTACTTATCCTTAAGATAGTTAGAAAATATTTTTAAACCAAGTAATAATTGATATTGTTCAATTCCATAATTAATTCGTATAAACCCTTTTCCATTGGAACCAAAAGCAGAACCAGGAATTACAACAACACCATTTTGTGATAATTCTTTGGCAACATTCCAGTCATAACTATTAATTTTTATAAACAAATATGGAGAAGAGGTATTAGGCAAATATTCAATAGTATTAGAGTTCAAGTAATCAATTGCAATTATTCGATTTTCCAGTAATTGTAATCTGATCTCTTCTTTTGCCTTAATTCCTTCAGTTGATAACGCTTCTATTGCAAGTTGCTGAGAAACTGTTGGTGCACAAGTACAGATATATTGATGTGCTTTAATAATTGGAGCGATCAATTCTTGTTGTTTTGAAATTGCCCAGCCGATCCTCCAGCCAGACATACAATGAGATTTTGATAAACTGGAAATAATAATAGCATCAAGATCAGTATTCATAAAAGAGCGAGGAAGTTCATTCAAAAATAATTCACGATAAACTTCGTCAACGATTAGTAGGATATTGTTTTCCCTGCAAATATCAACTATTAAATCGATCTCATGGTCCTTTAAAGTAATCCCTAAAGGATTAGAAGGATTACATAAAATTATTGCTTTTGTTTTAGCTGTTGCTGCAGTTCTAAGGGATTTTTCATTTACTGCAAATTCATTTTGCGGATCCAAAGAAAATGAAGCAGCTTTTGCTCCCAACATTTCTACTATTGTTTTATATGCCAGAAATGTAGGATCTGCAATGAGCACTTCATCACCTTTATTCAAATATGAAAAAAGTGTGGCAAAAAGTGCTTCTTCAGCTCCGGCAGTAACGCAAACATTGTCGTTAAACTCGTGTTGATAATAATCACAAATCGCTTTGCGAAGTTCAATAAGACCGGCGTTTGTAGAATAGCCTATCTTTTTGGAACTAACAATTTCTGCAGCTATTTGCTTTAGGAAATCCGGTAAGGGAAATTGGATTTCACCTAAACCAAGATTTACAGCATCCACTGGTGATGAATCGAATATCTCTCTTATTGCAGACTTCTTCACTGAATTCATATGATCTGCAATTTTAGTTTTATTCATTTTTATATCTTATAATTACCTTAGTTCTTCTTCCATAGGTTTCATGATTATCTTAATTCATCTTCCAAAGTAACAGAAGCATCGCTTTGCCCATCTCGATATTTAATAATAATAGGACAATACACCGAAAATTCTTTGTTGGATCTAAGCGGTCTTGTGCCGGAAACAACAACTGAATTCTCTGGGATGAAAACAGGTTTTCCTATTTCTTTTTCTAAATAACAATTATTCACTGCATCGAACACTGGAGTTCCTGCAGTAATTATAACACCGGCAGCAACTATGCTTCTGCAGCCAATGATAACACCTTCATAGATCCCACAGTTACCACCAATGAATACGTCATCTTCGATGATCACCGGATTCGCTCCAATCGGTTCCAACACACCACCAATTTGAGAAGCCGCACTTATATGCACATTTTTGCCGATCTGGGCACATGTTCCCACCAGAGCATGAGAATCGATCATAGATCCTTCATCCACAAAAGCACCGGTGTTTATATACATTGGAGGCATCATTATTACATTATCTGCAACATAGGCACCATCCCGAACAGCTGAACCTTTGGGTACAAGACGCAATGTTTTTCTCGAAGTAAGATCTTGAATTGGAAATGTGTCTTTATCTAAATAGGAATCCATTTTAACTATCTTTCCCATGCGAAAACCTGCCAAAATACCTTTTTTCACCCAGCCATTTGTTATCCATTTACCATCAATCTTTTCGGCAGCTCGGATTTCACCTGAATTTAGTTTCCCTATAAATTCATTGAATAGAATACGATCTTCTTCTGTGAATTCGTTTCTATTATATAATTCAAGTATTTTGTTCTTCATAATATTACCCTCATCTTCTAACACTTATTATCCGGTCTTTGTAAATGAGTTTTAAGGAATTCTCCTGTGTAGCTAGCTGGATTCTCAGCAATTTCTTCCGGAGTTCCCAGAGCTACTATTTGACCACCTTCATCTCCACCTTCCGGTCCAAGATCAATTATATAATCTGCGCATTTTATCACATCCAGATTATGTTCAATTACCACAATTGTATTTCCCATGGAAACAAGTCTTTGCAGTACTTTAAGTAATTTCTTAATATCATCGAAATGCAAGCCGGTTGTTGGTTCATCTAAAATGTAAAGTGTCTGTCCTGTACTGGTTTTACTCAATTCTCGTGATAGTTTTATTCGCTGTGCTTCACCACCGGAAAGTGTTGTAGAAGCTTGACCAATTTTAATGTATTCTAAACCAACTTCTTTTAATGTTTGTAATTTCTTTTTTATTGCTGGAACATTTTCAAAAATATCAAAAGCTTCCTGTACATCCATATCCAGGATTTCAGAAATATTCTTTCCTTTGAATTTTACAGCTAAAGTTTCTTTATTATATCTTTTACCCTTGCAGGTTTCACAGGTTACAAAAATATCCGGCAAAAAATGCATCTCTATCTGTTTTACACCAGCTCCACCGCAAGATTCACAGCGCCCACCTTTTACATTGAAACTAAATCTACCAGGTTTATAACCACGCAACTTGGATGCAGGAAGTTGAGCAAATAGATTTCGGATCGGATCAAATAATTTTATATAAGTTGCAGGATTGGATCGTGGTGTTCTGCCAATTGGCTGTTGATCAATGTTAATGACTTTATCAAAATGCTCAAAACCAATTATCTTTGAATGTTTCCCAATTTTTGGATTTGCCCTGTTAAGCTCTTTTGCCATAGCAGGATATAAAATTTGATTGATTAGCGAACTTTTACCAGAACCGGAAACACCTGTAACACAAGTAAATAAGCCTACAGGAATATCAACGTCAATGTTCTGTAGATTGTTTTGTGTGGCTCCTTTAATTTCTAATATTCGCAGATCCGGTTTTAATCTGGATAATGGCAGTTCTATACATTGTTTTCCAGACAAGTATTTTCCTGTAAGTGAATCTCTGGATTTTAAGATCTGTTTAGCAGTTCCTTGAAAGATGATCTCTCCACCATAAATTCCCGCCCTCGGGCCGAAATCGATGATCTGGTCTGCTGTTCTTATCATTTCCTCATCATGCTCCACAACTATAACTGTGTTGCCCAGATCTCGCAAATGGATCAGCATATTGATGAGTTTTTTATTATCTCTTTGATGTAAGCCAATACTTGGTTCATCCAGAATATACATCACACCAACTAAACTACTCCCGATCTGGCTTGCCAGTCGTATTCGTTGAGATTCTCCACCCGATAAGGTAGGAGCTCTTCTATCAAGGTTAAGGTAATGCAAACCTACATTTACTAAAAATGAGAGCCTGGCATTAATTTCTTTTAACACTTCTTCTGCAATTATCTTATCGTTTCCAGTTAATTTTATATTATTAAAGAAATCGATAGCCTGAGTAATCGACATTGAAGTAATCTCATTGATTGTTTTTTTATTGATTTTTACCGCAAGGCTTTCTTGTCTTAACTTCTTTCCATCGCAGGTAGGGCACGGTTTATTGCCAATATACTGCATATAATATCTACGCATGTATTCAGATGAAGTATCACTCATTCTGCGTTTTAGGGTAGGAATAACACCATCAAACTTGGAATAAAACGTTCCATTACCACTTAAAGTACTCCATTCAAATTTTATGCGTTTACCTTTTGAACCAAAGAGGAGTAAATTCTGGATATGTTCCGGAAGATCTTTCCAGGGAGTTTTCAAAGAGAAATTATATTCTCTGGCAATTGCCAGAAGCTTCTTCAACTGCCAACCCGTTTTCTTTTTTTGCAATTCTCCCCAGGGAACAACTGCTCCTTCTAAAATCGAAAGACTTTTGTCTCGAACTATCATATCAGGATCAAATTCCATTGTTGTGCCAAGTCCATTACAATTTTTGCACATACCAATTGGACTGTTAAACGAGAAATGCTGTGGAGTTAGCTCTGGATAACCAATACTGCAGCGAGAACAGGAATTTGCTTCAGAAAGATTTTCAGATCTTTTTTCATCTACAAAATCTATTTTGATAAATCCATCAGTAAGTCGAAGTGCTGTTTCGATAGAATCAAATAGTCTTCCGCGAATTCCTTCTTTTAGAACTAATCGGTCTACAACAATATCAATTGAGTGTTTACTTTTTTTATCCAGCGTTATATCTTCTGCCAGATCGCGCATCACACCATTTATCTTAACTCTTACAAATCCTTCATTGCGAGCTTCTTCCAACTCGTCTTTGTGCTCACCTTTTCTGTTTTGTACAATTGGAGCTAAAATTTGAATCCTGGTTTTATCGGAATTCTCCAGAATATGATCCACCAGCTGATCGGCAGATTGCGAGCCAACCGGATCTCCGCAATTGTAACAAAACTGCTTTCCTATACGGGCATACAGAACTCGCAGATAATCGTAAATTTCGGTAACAGTTCCAACTGTTGATCTGGGATTTTTGCTGGCAGCTTTCTGCTCGATAGAAATTGCAGGTGAAAGCCCTTCGATATAATCAATTTTTGGTTTTTCCATCTGACCCAGAAATTGACGGGCATAAGCTGAAAGAGATTCTACATAGCGACGTTGCCCTTCGGCATAAAGCGTATCGAAAGCCAGTGATGATTTTCCTGAGCCTGAAACTCCTGTGATAACCACAAGTTTGTTGCGGGGAATTCGAACATCTATATTTTTTAGATTATGTTCCTGAGCACCTTTTATGTATATTTCTGTTTTCATTTATGTTATTCTGTTTCAGACTTAATTAATCGATCGATATAAGCTTGTATCATCAATGAATCCTGATAGGGTTTCATTTTTATCAATAGATCCCTTCCTTTATCATAAGCTTCGCTGTAGATAGCTGCCTGGAATATTGCACCGGGAAGTTCTTCGTCGGTTCTGTTATAATAAATTGCATTTTCAAGATGAGCAAAACCTTCATCTATCAAATCATTTTCCAATAAATAATAACCAGCTTCGGTATAAAGTTTGGATAATCCAACATAAAATCGAGATTTATTCTCAATGTAATCTATAGCTTTTTCCATATATTTTATAGCGTTGGCATAATCTCGCTGGGAATGAGCGAACTGAGAAGTGCGCATAAATGCAGCACCATAATTATTCAAGAGTCTTCTCATGTTTGTATCTTTGTATATGGTATCATCCATAATTCCGCGATATGTATAAACAGAATCTATATTTGCTACCAGTTTCTCCATATCAAATTGATTTGCTCCCTTTGTTGGAACTAGCCTATCAACCATTCCTTCATTCTGCAGATGTCCTTCAAAACCAATTGCATCTGGAGTTGTTACGGCAAAGTAGATCGGTCTTTTACCATAATTATCTTTAATAATTTGAATTACAGCCAGATCTTTTACGTAAAGAACAGCACCTTTTTTGAAGGTTACGGTAAATTCATCTCCTGGTTTAACTCCTTTTATCTTAAGTGAAGAATCATTTGGTAATTGTTTTGGGTAAAGTACGGAATTGGGATTATCCTGACACTGATCGATGTGTGAACTGGGGATATTGAATTCCACACCTTCATGATCGATGAGTTGATGAATATACCAGGGAGTATTCAACAAACTGAGGTTGGCAATTGTAACATCCTTTCGAATACCAAAACATTGATCATTCTTAAATTTCATGGCACGTTCTATGTTTTTTCGAGTCAATTCTGTTGGACTGGTTGAAGTCTCATAAATGATTCCTTCCACATCGGTAGGCTGAGCTTCATTGGATGGAGGAATATATTCAATAGCAGCAGGATCATGAACAGCTTGTGCATACCAAACAGGGAATGTATCGTTATCTCCATTTGTGAATATTATAGCATTTTCTTCTACACTATTAAGAATATTCTGTCCGTAATCGAGAGCAATATATTCACGGGAACGATCATGAATAAAATACTGAGAAGCAAAATTAACTATAGGAAGTAGGATCAAGATTACAGCTGCAATAATAGTCACCACTCTATTCTTTTTACGCAAATAGTCAATCAGCCCGATCGATCCTACAGCCATCCAAAATGTCCAGAAATTATAGGCAGTTGCAAAGAAATAATCTCTATCTCTCACTTCACCATCGGAAAGATTCATGACAATAACCATAGCCAGAGAGGCAAAAAATAAAAATGAAAAGAAATACACAAACGAATGTTTATTCTTTTTAAACTGATAATAAGCTCCACCAAAACCAAGAAATGTTACAATAATATTAGAAAAGAATTGTATGCTGATCTGGGGCATTTTGAACCATTTAGAAATAGTTTCTGCATTAAAGAACTGCCAGCTGAAATATCTGAGGAAATGATGATCAAATTGATACCATAGTTTTTGCAGAAGATTGTAGCCGAGAGCTCCAGATTCATCAACTCGACGTACAAACATACTTGTAACACCATATTGGCGTCTTAGTACGTAATCCGTAAATAGATTAATTGTATGTGGATAGCCTTCATTTATGAAAGGTCGGTGTGCTGAACGAATGAAAAGGAAAAAATGTGTACTAAGACCAATGATAACTAAAAAAAGTGCCAGTAACCAAGTTTTTGCTGTAACATGTTCTTTAAGATGATAAACTAAGAGTGCAATGAATGCCAAGAAGATTACATATTTATGCAGATCAGGAATTTGAGATGCTTTACCGATGGGTTGAAAAATGAAATAGATAACAACTAATCCAACAGCTACCAGTCCTGTTTTTTTCCAAAATGCGCTTGTTCGAGCAGTATCTTTCAACATTGGATATACAGCTATAAGCAATACAGCAGGAGCTATTTGTAGTGATGTTTGATGAATTCCAAAACCTAAAAAGAAAATATATATAATAAGGAGAAGAATATTTTGATGTGAAAAATTCTTTGAACGCTCTACCCAGATCATTGTAAGCCAAATTACTAAGTTTATGGTAAAAGCAAGTCCTGAATATACCTCTGCCTCTATAGCATTATTCCAAAACGTAAATGAAAATGCTGTGTAAATTGCTGCCAGGAATCCGGCAAAATATGCCAGATATGCTTCAGTATCATCTTTCAACCACATTGTTACAAATTTCACAGTAAAGAAATATGTAAACATCACAGCAAAAGCTGATAGAAGTCCAGACAAGAAATTTACTACCAGAGCATGAGGAAGGTTCAATCCAATAATTGCAAAAAATCGTCCTAAAAGTATATAGAATGGATTTCCAGGTGGGTGGGGAACACCTAGGATACTGCTGCAGGTTATATATTCTCCTGCATCCCAGAAAGATAATGACCTAGCCATCGTTAAATAATATACAAGTAATGTAATAGCAAATACAAACAAGCCAATAATAAGGTTATGTTTTTTATTTACATAGGGTTGTGGAATCAAATTCATCACTGCTCCATACACACAATATTTTGAATAAAATTTGTTTTGCCAGCGTATCACGTCAAGAATTTTATCTTTAAAGTTAAAATTGAAATTAATCACTTTTTAATTTAAACAAATTTAGATATATTTCATAATTTTAAAATTTTATTTATACGATAATTTTCAAAACATACTGGTCAACCTTCAACATTTATTCAGATGAACTTAGTAAGAGTATTTTAAGAATCTACTTTTAATATGTAGCATGTAAAAATACAACTGCTACAAATTGATTTTATTGATATAAGTTCAAACTTCCGAATGTACAAAGCTCTTCGGAATATTTCTTTTGTGCAAAACCCGAGTCGGGCTTGAAACACTGATATTATTGAAGTAGATCGACCTGGCTGGTCGATCAAATACTCAGCAAGCTAGAATGTTGGTATTTCAACCTCAAGAGATCGGGGTGTTTTTTTGAAAAGAAATCAGCAATTATTGAAAATTACACCATTTATCATTTTGTAAGGTGAGTCATATTGTCTCACGAATTGGGACATAATCGGGACGATATTTTTCCATAATAAATATTGTCAGCAAAAACAAGTAGCCTCTCCTGTTCTAAGTAACTATAGAATAAAGAGATGAAAAACAATGATGTTGAAGAACATGAATGGCTTTCAAAATGCGAAATTATTATTGACTACAAAATATGAGGAGAGAAGTATGAAGAAGAAAAGTTTAGTTTTTGGATTGGTACTGATAATTTTATCGGTAATGAGTTTATCGGCAACAAACAACGCATTAGCTTTTAGCTCAGATTATATTACTATAGGTTCAAATATGGGATTTGGCACTATAAATGTTACCGGGGAATGTTGGGTAAACATACCCGGCACAAGTGAAAGCGGAACTTTTATAAATATTGGTGGTGATCAAAACGGTTATGCTATAGGTGTTGGGTCAGGAACCTTTGATTCACCGGGAAATGAACTCATTCTTATATATGATATGTCTCGATGGATTGCAACCGGTTATACCATTGGAACAGGATGGCATCATGTTGCCTTTGCTGTTGATGGTGTAGGATCCGCACGAGCATTTCTTGATGGAAGACAGGTGCATTTTAGCGATGCTGCTGACCCGATAGCACCCTCTAATGCTACATATATTGGAGCGTCTAACGCCTCTGGAGGTCGGCCATTAACAAACGGCACAATAGATGAAGTTCGTATTTGGAATATCTCCAAGGGCGAATCCGATATAAGAAATAATATGTATCAGGAATTAGTGGGTAATGAAACAAATCTTGTAGCCTATTACAAATTCAATGAAACGAGTGGAACAACCGCTGATAATGCTGAAGGTACAACAGCATATGATGGGATACTAAATGGTATTAGTTTCACTAACGATGCTGCTCCATCTGCCGCTTTTTTTGGTCCTAAAAACTGTTTAAATTTTGATGGAGCAGATGATAATGTCTGGTGTCCCAGTATTACTCCAACTGTAACAAGTGGTTCTATCGAGTTTTGGGTGAATCTTGATGTTATACCTGCAGATAATGCTCGATTAATATCAAGAGCCGCCAACTCACAAACCACAAATTGGGATGACGAAATATATTTGATAAATAACAGTGGAATATTAAAATCAGGCAATGGTTTTGTAAGTGGAGATGGTTTGGAATCGACAAATCCTTTGCCTCTGGATGTTTGGACTCATGTAGCCATTACCGCAGATGGTTCAGGTTCAAAATTATTCATCAATGGTATTTTAGATGATACCGGTGGTGCAGCTACATGGTCATTCGACACCTTCAGATTCGGTGGTCAATTTACCGGAAGTGGTTGGGAAGGTATTGATGGTATGATGGACGAGGTAAGGTTATGGAATGATGTAAGGACTGAATCTGAGATTAGAGAAAATATGTTTAAAACCCTTGTGGGCGATGAATCTAATTTAGTTGCATATTATAATCTGGATAACGCAAGCGGTGCTGTAGCGCAGTCATATCCTGCACAACCAAATGACGGTTCGATCGGAGGTGGTCCTTTCTGGGTTGCATCCACAGCTTTTAACACCTGGCTGAATACTGATGATTCAGATTGGTCAACAACAACAAACTGGAGTAGCGGAATTGCTCCTGCTTCAACTCATAATGTTGGTATTTATGATTATACAGGTGGAACATCTCCTACTTTATCAGGAATTCCAACAGTAAATAATCTTGTTGTAGGAAGTACAGCAGATTTAAGTTTGGGGTCAAATGTTACGATAAATGGCAATTTATTCTTATACGATGATCTAGACCTTAATGGACAGATCATTACACTTGGCAGTTCAGCAACATTATATGAGAGTTTAGGAAATATTAATGGAACTTCAGGTACAATTCAAACAACCAGAAACTTATCTGCTATTATAGCTGAAAACGTAGCCGGACTCGGAGCTGAAATTACGGAAGATGGAGACTTGGGAAGCACAACAATTATACGAGGTCACGAAGCTCAGGGCTCAAATGGAATTGAAAGATATTATCAAATTACTACTACCAATATTCCTTCAGACGCAACTTTAGTGTTCAACTATTTAGATGCAGAGCTGAATGGAGTCACCGAAACAGATATGAAACTGTTTAAATCATCTGATGGTGTAACAAACTGGACTAATGAAGGTGGAATTGTAAGCGAAAGTAATAACACATTAACCTTATCAGGGATTGATAGTTTCAGCTGGTGGACTGCCGGAGATGGTGATGGCGCTCTTCCAACTACGCTTTCATCCTTTACAGCTGCCTACATAAATTCAGCCTCAACTCTCAGCTGGACAACCCAAAGTGAAGGCAGCAATCTGGGATGGAATGTATATAGGGCTGAATCAGAAGAATTTTTTGATAGCAGTGTTCAAAATGAAGATATAATCGAAGGAGCCGGTACATCAACTGAGCCTACGGATTATGACTTTATTGATCCATATCCGGTAGTAGCAGGGAACGATTACTGGTTCTGGTTAGAAAGCATCAGTTTCAGCGGGGAAAGTGAGGTTTTTGGCCCGGTAACTTTATCTGTTCCCAATTCAGATCCCGGACAAAATACACCAATAATACCGGAAACTTTCGGCTTATATCAGAACTATCCAAATCCTTTCAACCCAACCACAGAGATTAGTTTTGCTTTGGAAGACGCAGCAAATTGCGAACTAACAATATATGATATTAAAGGCAGAAAGGTTAAAACACTTTTCACTGGTAATATCACAGCAGAGCGCATTTACAGCTTTATCTGGAATGGGAAAGATGAAAGCAGAAAAGTTGTTTCATCCGGCATCTACTACTATAATATGAAAGCAGGTAAATATTCTTCAACTAAGAAAATGATACTTTTGAAATAAAATTTGCAAAATCATACAAAAATGCCCTGATTGATTTCAGGGCATTACTTTTTTTTATACAATTTACTTTCAAATTAAATTTCTTTTTCCAGATTAATCTTCTGGAACCTGAAATGCATTAATTAAATACTATGAAAAATAATAAAAGATTAGAGACTTGTCCCTTTTGCGGAAGTGAAAATGTAATACGATTACATAGAAAAATCTGGATGAGATTATTACTTGGTAGCATGAGAATGAGTTGTAGCCACTGCCAAGGAGTATTTCTCGTTCTTAACAGTAATTATAAAATTCCGTTAAAAGAGTATCGTTTCAACTAGATAAATATTAAATCCTAAATAATTTTTCTACTTTCAAGATTTGAAAACTTGTCCCATATCTGTCACAACTTCCTGGTCAAATATGTACCACTTTCCAATCGAGCATAATACCAATATATCAATTTCTCTGCATCCTTACCACCTTATCTTTATACTATAAAAACATTTAGAAGGTTTCTTGCATTGCAAATCTTTAATGGCATGACAAATGCTTTTTTATATAGTGTGATTTTAATTAAGGAAGATGAAAAAAGTAGGAGGTTCCAATGAAAAGAAATATTTTTATGCAATCTGTTTTAGTGATAATTATTTTTCTTATTAATTCAATACTCTTCGCTACAGATTATTATGTATCACCCGATGGCGACAATACTAATGGCCTTAGCTGGAGCACTGCCTGGAATAATATACAGTTTGCTGTAGACAATGTTGAAAACCCAACCTTGGAATCGATAAAGATATATCTATCCGATGATGTTTTTGTTCTTAACAATGATGATATTGAAATCAATAGAAACTTTGTTGATCTAACGATATCCGGTGTATTGGCTTCCAGTACCTTTATCCAGCCAGTGGAAGATGGAGCTTCTTCTAATAGAATATTCCAGATCGGTCCGGAAGAAGTAGTAACCATCGAGAAACTAACTATTCGCAATGGAATGTTGAATGACATGTATGAGTGTGGTGGTGGAATATTAAATTATGGAAATTTAACCTTATTAGATTGTGCCATTAAAAATAATTCTGTAATACAATTTGGTGCTGGAATCTATTCTGAAAACAACCTTACTATTGATAGATGTGAGATTTCTTCCAATTCTATTATAGAACACGAAGGAAATGATAATTCACAAGGTGCTGGAATCTACATGGTAGCAAATTCTGGTTGTTCCTTAATTCTAGATATTTTTAACACAACTATCTCAGGTAATTGTGCTGCACTAGTTCAAGATACCCAGGGAGTAGCAATATATTTGAGAACTATTCGAAGAACTGGTTTTATTGATGCGAATCTTATAAATTGTACTATTGCTTTTAACGAATACCTAGTTGAAGAAGGAATAGAGGGTAAAGGCTTGTTTTTGAATAATGCAGGTTCATTAGATTTATCTATCACAAGTTGCATCTTTTCAAACGGTAATTTTCATACTTACGATGTTTTCGGTGAAGGTGGTGAACTTACATTCAATCGCTCTTCTACGATCTGTAGTGATGAATCAATGCCGATTGGGCGAGATGAGGGAGATTTTAATTCTGTTGATCCACTACTTGGTGAATTATTATTGAATAATGCTGAAAATGGTACAAGCACACATGAATTAGATCCGGAAAGTCCTGCTATTGACACAGGTTCTATAGAGCTTGGACTCATTGTAGATCAACGTGGTTTTACACGTGATGATTCACCTGATATTGGCTCATTTGAAGCTACAGATGATGGACCACTTCCTGTAACTCTTTCTTCTTTTACCGCAGCCTATACAAATTCATCATCACAGATCAGTTGGACAACTCAATCGGAAAGCAATAATTTTGGTTGGAACATCTATAGATCTTCTTCTTCAGATTTTACCAACTCTACATCTCAAAACAGCGATCTTATCGATGGTGCCGGTACAACTACAATCGAGACAGAATACATGTTCCAGGATCCTTATAATGTAGAGATGGGGTCTTCCTACTGGTATTGGCTGGAAAGTATGAGTTTTTCAGGAGAATCAGAATTATATGGTCCAATATGTTTAACTGTTCCAATTGAAGGAGATGGAAATAATCTTCCTGTGAATCCAGAAAATTTCGGACTACAGCAAAATTATCCAAATCCCTTTAACCCAAGCACGGTAATTAATTTTAGTTTACCAGCTACTATGAAATGTGAATTGATAGTTTATGATGTAACTGGAAGAATAATCAAGAACCTTTTCTCTGGCCTCATTGAAGCAGAAACAATGAAAAGCGTATTATGGAATGGTAAAGATGAAGCTGGTAAGCAGATTGCTTCCGGAATTTATTTCTATAAACTAAAAGCTAACAAATTCAATGAAACCAGAAAGATGATTTTACTAAAATAGTTTAGTAAAAAAGTGGTGGAATGGAAAATAAAATGAAGATCGCAGAATTAAAAGACTTTAGCGAGAAGGTTTTTAGAAGTTATTTTGAGAGATGTACAAGAAAGAAACTGGACAATTTAAATGATACTCAAAGATTATTACTATTAGAAGCTCAACATTCAACCGACCCTTTAAAATTTCTTTACTGTCACATGCAATAGCTAAGTAATAATTGACAAAGAATTGAACCTTGAATTCGTTGTAAGTGTAGAAATTGTATTAAATGGAATAAGAAATGAAGAGAATTTTAATCGTTGAAGATGAACAAATATTTGCACAAGATATTAAGTTGATCATGGAAGGTGAAGGTTACAGTGTTGAATCTATTGTTGATTCCGGTACAGAAGCTATTGCCAAGATTGAAGCAAATAAACCTGACATTATTCTTATGGACATAAAAATTCGTGGGAAAATTGATGGGATCGAACTTACTAAAGAAATTCAGAAGACTAATAATATTCCGATTATATATTTAACCGCTTATACAGAAAAGTTAACAGTAGATAGAGCTATGGAAACCCACCCCATTGCGTATATGGTAAAACCAATTTTCGATAACGAACTTATAGATGCTGTAAAAAAGGCACTGAAATAGAGTATTAAGACAAAAAAGCAGCCGGCAATATGCTGGCTGCTTTTTTTTATATCTATAGTTTTTAAGCTGTTTTCGTTTCTTTACTTTTTTCGAAGGAAAAGATAGGTTCGCTATTCCCTTGAACCACTTCTTTCGAAATAAGACACTCTTTTAAATTGTCCATATCCGGGATCTCATACATTATTTCAAGCATGAATTTTTCCATGATCGCCCGTAATCCTCTAGCTCCTATTTTTTGTTTAATTGCTATATGAGCAATTTCCCGCAAAGCATCAAGGTTAAAATCAAGTTTAACATCTTCAATTTCAAACAGTTTTTGGTATTGCTTACAAATTGCATTTCTTGGTTTCGTTAAAATTGCAATCAGAGCTTCTTCATCTAGTTCGTGCAAAGAGCTAACAATAGGAATCCTTCCTACAAGTTCTGGAATTAGTCCATATTTCACTAGATCATCAGGTATCACTTTGCTGAAATAATCTGTATCTGTATCCAAGGTTGCTGTAATATCTGCATCAAATCCCACAGTCTTCTTTCTAAGTCGTTTCTGAATTATCTTCTCAAGGCCGAAAAACGCTCCTCCTGCCACGAAAAGTATATTCTTAGTATCCATTTCAATAAATTCCTGCTGCGGGTGTTTACGGCCGCCTTTGGGTGGTACATTTACCCTGGCACCTTCCAGTATTTTTAATAGAGCCTGCTGAACACCTTCTCCCGATACATCACGAGTAATGGAAGGAGTTTCAGATTTTCTGGCGATTTTATCTAATTCATCGATATAGATAATTCCCTTCTCAGCTTTTTCAACGTCGTAATTTGCATTTTGTAATAGACGAACCAGAATATTCTCTACATCTTCACCAACATATCCTGCTTCTGTTAAAGTAGTAGCATCTGCTATTGCAAAAGGTACTTTAAGAAGTTTGGCCAGAGATTGAGCTATTAATGTTTTTCCAGATCCGGTAGGGCCTATCATCAGAATATTGCTTTTTTCGATATCTATTTCATCATCCGGTTTTTGACGGAAAATTCGTTTATAATGATTATATACAGCAACAGAGATTATCTGCTTTGCCTTCTCCTGTCCAATTACATATTGATTTAGCAACTTATGTATCTCTTTAGGTTTTGGCAGCACAAAATTCTCAAATTCATGTTTTTGATGATCTGCTTCAATAATAGTAGAACACATTTCTGTACATTCATCACAAATATTTCCGCTGATCCCTTTGATAAGGAAACTTGTTTCAGTTTCGCTTCTTCCGCAAAATGAGCAATGATGTAAATTACTATTTTCCAAATTATTCTCCATTGTCTTCTATGTTCAAAGATTCTTTTCTAGAAGCTATAACTTCATCGATAAGGCCATATTTTAAAGCTTCCTCTGCACTCATAAAGAAATTTCTATCTGTATCTTTCTGAATAGTTTTTAATGGTTGACCGGTATGCTCATGCATCATTTTGTTAAGTTTATCTTTCAAATACAGAATTTCTTTTGCCTGTATTGCAATATCAGAAGCTTGTCCTCTGGCTCCACCTAATGGCTGGTGGATCATAACTCTGCTATTTGGTAAACCCAAACGTTTTCCTTTTTGACCTGCAGTAAGCAGTAGCGCAGCCATACTGGATGCCTGCCCAATACAAATCGTACTAACATCTGGTCGAATAAACTGCATTGTATCATAAATAGCTAAACCAGATGTAACAACACCACCGGGACTATTGATATACATATAAATATCTTTATCAGGATCATCTGCTTCCAAGTGAAGAAGTTGAGCGATTATTACATTCGCTACATTGTCATCTACTGGTGAACCTAAGAATATAATTCTATCTTTAAGAAGCCTGGAGTAGATATCGTAAGCTCTTTCTACCTGGCCTTCCTGCTCTACAACTATAGGTACTAAAGGCATTATTTCTCCTCAGTTTTATCTTTTTTCTTTTTTTCTTTTGGAAATGGAACGAACTTCACATTACTTTCCAGGATTTCCATTATTTTGCGTTCTTCTGCAGAATATTTGAAATCTTCACTTTCCAATTGCTTTTTATACATCTCTTTGTACTTGTCAACTTCCATATTCAGGTTTGCGGCAGCCTCTGTAAAGATCTTCTCTTTGTCTTCGTCAGTGATCTCGATCTTTTCCAGTTTTTTCAATTCTTCTAACATGAAGTGATTTTTCACATTGAATTCTGCCATCTGCGTATACATTGGAACCAGTTTTTCCAATTCCATTTTATATTGTTCTGCATAAGGCTTGGCCATATTTTCGGCATAACCTTTTACCATGGAAGGTGGAACATCAAAAGGATTTAACTCAATGAGTTTTGCCAAAATTGCTGTTTTGCGATGTTCTTTGTTATCTGTTTCTAATTTTTTCTTAAGTTCTTCTGCAACTTTAACACGAAGGTCTTTCATTGAATCATATTCCAGATCCTTAGCAAAATCATCATTCAACTCTGGTAAGATCATTCGCTTTATCTCTTTGATCTCAATCATAAAATCTCTATCTTTAAGATCTGATGTAATATCTTGATCTTCAGATTTCTGAGATTTTGTAAAAAGTTTAGAGGTTACTTCATCACCAAGCTTAAGACCTGTAACCTTGGTGTTGAAAGTTTTTGAATATGAGTTCTTGCCAATTTCAAAAGTTCTTTCTACTTCTTTTGTTATATTCTTTTCATCATCCAGAAATTTCACAGCAGCTTTTACTATATCACCTTCCAGGCTTATTTCGGGAGTTTCTTCTGTAGCCATTTTATTGCGATAATCATTTAAAGTTGCATCAATCATCTCATCTTTAAAAGTAGTTTCTTCAAAAGCAACTTCAATACCTTTATACTTCTCTATTTTTACCTGAGGCATAATTTCATATTTAAAAACAGCAACAAAGTCATTACCTTTTTCCCATTCTACTTTTATTGGTTCACCCTGAGATATGGGGGAGATGTCTTTTTCATCTAAAGCCTGTTTATAATACTCGCCCAGCTTCTGATTGAAAAATTCTTCTTTAGCATTCTCGCCATAGTTTCTTTCAATCATGTTCAAGGGTGCTTTCCCTTTTCTAAAACCAGGAATAACTACATAATTCTTAAACGAACGAAGTACTTTATTATATTCCTGCAAAGCTTCTGCAGAATCTACAGTAATTTCCAGTTCTTTTACACACTGGCTTACGTCTTCAATTTCGACTTTCACTAATTCTCCTTTTTATACAAAAAATATGGTGCGAAAGAGGGGACTCGAACCCCTACAGAATCTCTTCCACTGGATCCTAAATCCAGCGCGTCTACCAATTCCGCCACTTTCGCACTTATAATTCTATTTCAATTGCTGCTTAACATAATTAATGAGCTGCTCAATATCCTGTAAATTTTTGGGATCCGATTCAAGAGCTTTCCATTTATCTGCATATTCTAAAAACTCTTCAAACCGCTTTTCAATCGATAATTTTGTGCAAAGAAATGAGACATAATCTAGATTTTCAGGATCAAGTTCAATTGCTTTCTTTAAGAGTTCCAATGATTTGTTGATATCACCAATTTTGGCATATTTATTACTAAGATTAACAATTGCATTAAGATTAACCGGATCAATCGCAATAACTTTTTCAAAATTTTCAATGGATTTTTCATCATTTTTCAATTTATCATAAGCTATTGCCAAATTAAAGAAATTATCTACATTTTCTACATTTACATCTGCTGCACTTTGATACCAGATTACAGCATCTTCATAATTTCCATTATCAAAATATGTATTGCCTATTTGAGTTCGAACCATATCATCTGCAGAATTCATTTCAGCAGCCTTAATTAGATATTCCAACGTTTTTGGCTCATCACCTATAGTGCTGTATTTGAATGCGAGCATCTTTACAGTTTTAATACTGTCTGGAGCTATGGAATAAATATAAAGAAAATTTTCAAGAGCTATAGTATCATCTGTTTCATTTTGTGCTTCTTTGAACATCTTTACCCAGCAACTGCTGCGAAGTTTTTTTAATGTAGTAATTTTTTTTTCTTCATCAAGTTTTGTTTTTTTAATATTCTTTTTATAGAACTTCTTGGCTGCTTTTTCATCTGTCTTCAATATTTCTTCATACTCAGCAAAAATATTATCAATTTCCACTAAAATTCTTTGATAATAAATATCTGCTTTTTTGTAATTTGCTTCTTTATCATATAATATACCAGCAATTTTTTCCATTGCTTCAATATGATTTGGATTCTCTTCCAGTACAAGTTCATATAAAGGCATGGCTTTTTCAAATCTACCATCTTTAACGTGCATATTAGCACTTCGAACGTACTTCTTTCCTTCTACTGTTAACTCTTGCGAAGAAGCCATCAAATTTACTGCAAAAATTGTGACTAACAAAAATCCAACTAAAATCTTTACTCTCATTATTCCTCCAATTATCATTAAATAATATATCCTTATATATGTTATGCAAAATTTTTTGCAAACTTATTCAGTCAAGATATTTGTTCAAACGTGCACTACCAGAATGTTTAGGAGTATATTCTCGATTTGTTTAAAATCCTTATGATATTCAGCAATATCAGATCATTTTATTTCAATTTCGTAAGGCATAATAGTTTGAATAGGATCGTCTTTTATATTTTCATAAAACAACTTTGCTTTATCTAATTTTAGCTCTTCCGGAACGGTTAATTCCAGAACTTTCGCTGCTATATCAATATCCAGTTTTTCTTTTAAGAGTTCTTCTAGAAAATTCTTTTGCTGAGGATAGTACGTGACTTTATAACTTGATGCATCTGCTAATTCTGCTGCTTTTTTAATTGCATCAGATAATAATCCTATCTCATCAATCAAGCCATTTTCTAAGGCGTCGTTACTTGTCCAAACCTGACCCTGAGCAATATTTTCTACTTCCTCAATTGGAATTGATCTGCCTTCAACAACACGCGATTTGAATTCAATATAAGTATTCTCAATGGAATTTCTCAATCCTTCAATTTCTGCTTTCCCAGGTTTTTTATACATACTAAATGCATCGGCAAATTTACCTCGTCCCATATCTTCTATGGATACACCAAATTTTTCTGCTAATTCATTTATATTCATAAGCATCGAAACTACACCAATAGAACCTGTTATGGTGAAATCATCTGCAAAAATATAATCTGAAATTGAAGAAATGTAATATCCACCCGAGGCAGCAACATTTCCCATCGAGATAACTACAGGCTTATGTTTCATTACCTGGCTTATCTTATTTGTGATAACTTCAGAAATAAGTGCACTACCTCCGGGACTATTTACTCTTAATACGATAGCCTTAATGGAATTATCTTTTTGTAATTTATCTAAAATCGGGTTGATTTTGCTGGCAGAAAGATTGGTTCTGGCTGCAAATGAATTGCTGGGAGCAATATTTCCCGAAGCGTAAACTACTGCTATTTTATAACCAGCCGGGATCTTAGAAAAGCTCTGATATTGATTTAGTGAAACTAATTTATCTTCCAAATTTAGATCTGTCAAAAGCTCATTGCGAAAGAGAAGTTCATCTACAAGATTATACTCCAAGGCTTTTTCCTGGCTTATGAACAGATCTTCTCTACTTTCATAAATGAATTTTATCTCTTCGGCAGAAAGAGAACGATTAGCAGCGATAATTTCTAATATTTTTGAATAATATGAATCATAAAGTCGATTTAAATTCTTTTTAACTGGTTCAGAAAAGCCTGTTCGGGAAAAAGTTTCACCAGCTCCTTTATATTTACCGGCATGAATTACATTTATCTCTACACCGATTTTATCTAGAAGATCTTTGTAAAAAAGAACATTCCCACCAACACCGGTAAGTAAAATACCAGCGGAAGCAGATGGATTCAAATAGATTCTATCGGCAATAGAGGCAAGGTAATAATCTTGATTGAATGTAAAATCAAGATAAGCGTAAACGGGTTTATCAGCTGCTCGGAAATCTTCCAGAGCTGACATGATCTCATTTAAATTTGCATACCCACAGGCTATGTAGCGTGGTTCCAACAAGATACCAGTAATATTTTTGTCAGTAGCAGCTTTCTTGATCTTCTGCACAATCTCATGAGTTGCCGGCATAGTCTGGTTAAATGCACTGTCATCAAACTCGTTGTAGGTAGTTATAGATCCACTGAGTTTGAGGTGCAGAAATGAGCCTGGAGCTGTTTTCTTAATTCTGAATTTGTCAGTTAACCCATTACTCATACGTGAAATTACAGTAATTGAAGTGACGAAAATTATCACTAAAACTATTATTGATGTGAGACAGCCAAAAGAAAACCATTTTGCTTTCATGTATTCTCCTAAATTTAATCTTTAATTTCTAATTCTTTTATCTTTCGGGAAAGATTACTAACTTGCAACCCCAGAGATAAAGCTGTTTTTGAAACATTTCCATTATGCATTCGCAGCTGTGTAGAAAGATAACGAGATTCGAACTGCCTTTTTTTTTCTTTAAATAATATTACTTCATTCCAGAAATCTGTATGAACCTTTTTCTGACCTAACAGCATTATATCATCAGTTTCTATAACCTGTTTGGAAATAAGGATATAAATTCTTTCAATAAAATTCCGCAATTCTCTTACATTTCCTTTGAATTGCCACGATTGAAGCTCTCTTAAGGTAACATCAGGAAAAGTTTTGAGAGGAACTTTAAGGTCTTCAGAATAATGATGAGAATAATGGTCGATTATCAAAGGTATATCTTCGGGATGCTCACGCAGGGGAGGTGTAGTTATGGGAATCACATTAAGCCTGTAATAAAGGTCTTCTCTAAATGTGCCCTGTTCAACTAATACCTCTAAATTCTTATGAGTTGCAGCGATAAGACGAACATCTATTTTGCGAGTTTTATTGCCGCCAACCCGTTCAAACTCACCTTCTTGGATTACACGCAATATCTTTGCCTGAGCATTTAAACTCATATCCCCGATCTCATCAAGAAACAGAGTTCCACCATCTGCCTGTTCAATTTTTCCATCTTTACTTTTCACCGCACCGGTAAAAGCACCTTTTTCAAAACCAAAAAGCTCACTTTCTACCAGTTCATTTGGAATTGCGGCAGAATTGAACTTAACAAAAGGTTTTGCTATACGCTTGCTTTGATTGTGAATTGCATAAGCTACAAGTTCTTTACCAGTTCCACTTTCACCCCGTATTAATACTTTAGAATCACTGGGTGCTACCCTTTTTACCAAAGAAAGCATTTCTTTTATGGATTCACTGTTGCCAATAATTTGATATTTCTGGCTCACCTCAACTTTTAATCTATCATAATCCTTTGATAAAGAACGATATTCATAGGCTTTCTTAATAATTATCTTTACTTTAGTAAGGCTAAGTGGTTTTTCCAGAAAGTCATAGGCTCCATATTTCATAGCTAATACAGCTTCTTTAATTCCACTGTGACCGGATATCATAATTACAATAATTTGAGGATGTTTTTCTTTGATCTGTTTAAGAACATCTAATCCATTTGCTCCATCTAAACGAACATCCAATAAAACGATCTCAGGTGAAAAATCTTCAACTTTCTGTAATCCTTGCTTGCTCTTTAGCGCATACTGGCAGTCATAACCCTCATCTTCCAGGATATTCTTCAGCGATAAACATATATTCATTTCATCATCAATTATTAATATTCTCATTTTTTCTCCACAGAATTTATATAAATATTAAATGTAGTTCCTTCATTTAATTTACTTTCAACTTCGATCCTGGCATTATTCACATCAACCAGCTTCTTTACAAGGGCAAGTCCCAATCCGGTTCCTTTCTTCTTTTTGGTGAAATAAGGTTCAAAGATCCGCTGCAGATTTTCTGGTGGAATTCCCTGACCTTCATCTGAGATTGAAACAAGTAAGCCTGTATTCTCTTTATTAATAGCAAGTTTCATCTTTCCAGCTTCTTCAGAAGCATCAATGGCATTCTGAAGAATATTGGTAATGATCTGGTAAAAATGTGTTTGATCGAATTCAATTGTGATTTCCTTATCACATTCGAACGATATGTTGTATTTATGTGTATATGAAATTAAGATGTCTTTTATGATCTGAACCGCATCAAATCTGGTGAATTCAGGATTTATGTTTTTGGCAAAACTGGAAAAAGAGCGAGCTAATTTTTGCAGATTATTGATTTCCTGATTAATGATTCTAACTGATTCAGGAAAAATCTCATTAAATTTTACAGGATCAAGTTCATATTTTTCTTCTAATCTTTGAATCGAAAGCTGAATAGGGGTGAGGGGATTCTTGATCTCATGAGCTAAAATGCGGGAAAGTTCTTTCCAGATCATTTCTTTTTCTGCTCTTAGCAGTTTTTTCTGCACCGAATCCAATTCTCTACTCATACTGTTGAAAGAACTTTTAAGGTCTTTAATCTCTTTTATGCCGGTCTCCGGTAGTTGAATTGAGAAATCACCTTTTCCAATTTTAGATGTAGCTCTACGCAGCTCATTTAATGGCTTTGTGATGATGTTGAAGATAATAATGAATATAATAACAGAGATCACTAATAAAAGGAATAGAAATACTGCTGAATAGATCTGTGATTCATGCTGAACCATATCGGATGTTGCCAGACTGCCGTGAAATTCGTTAAGGAGTTCCATCGCTTTAAGACTATCCCGCTGTGAAAGAAAAGATAACTCCGCAAATGACTTACCCATTTCCAGTGATTTAAAAGCATCATTAGCAAGCTTCTGTTTTCCTACAAAAAAAGCATTAAGTACAATAAGACTAGAAAGGTACAATCCAAGAAATAATACTATAACACTTGCTCTTAAGCCAATTCTAACTTTCATATTTTATGTTTCTAAAGTTGGTTTTCTATATCTCTGTTTTACAGATGGTCTTTTAAATTTCCAAAGCATCATCATATCATATTCTTTGCCGATCGATTTCAATCTTACCTTTTTTAAATGAGAAGAAATTGAAATGTTGCCTTCGTCAAATCCTTCACATTCACACACGTAATCTATATTAGAGATAATTTCAATCAATTCTTCCAAAGAACCGGCTGTAGTTTGAGATTGCTGCTCTTCCAGAAAAATTAAATAGAACCGTTCAAGAGGATTAAATAAAATTGAATGGATGAATTCATCCTGATGAACCGGACCATCTCTATCAGTAATAATTACATTGAAATATATATCTATCTTCTGACCAGATCTGAACAGCTCCTCAAAATCATTTTCAAAAGCTGTAACCAGATTTGCTTTAATATATACGTTGCTGCCTAAAACAGTTGCGGTAAAGTTTTCAAACGCAGCATTATTTCCTTCGTAGGAAGAGAGCAGCAACATACTTAATGTAATTACTCCGGTTATGATCTTACTTGATAATGCTTGGAACACCTATTCTCTCCGTATTAAAAAAATTAGCCTCTAACAGGCTTAAACCCGCTAGAGACTAAATTCGTTAGCCTTTTACTTGTCAATATTTAAAATCCGAACCAGGGACCAATACTAAAAGTGAGTCCGTCGATTGATGCATCTGGTGCATTAAGGAGTTTTACAGATTCTCCATTATGCTCTGCTTCCCAGCCTTTAGATGAATAACTTGCCATGTAGCCAACTTCTGTTCGGAAAGCTAACCAATCTAGAATACGCCACATCATCGTAACTTTAGGCTGGAATAAAATGTAATCAGTTTTTATCTCCACTTTCGATCTGAAATCATAATTCCCATCAAAATCTAAATTTGGATTCTCGAAATCAAAATTACTGATATCACCATTGTTGTCTATCTGAGTAATTTCATAACTATTTTCACCCCAGCCCAGCATAAAGCCAACAGAAGTTATCAATTTTCTTGATAATGCAAATCTTTTGTCGAGAGTAACACCACCAAAACCTATATCATACTTAACTTCTCTGCTAACCGAAGTAGTTACTAAAGCACCTTCTTTATAATGTTCCCAATCGTATTTTGAGGTCTCTTTTCTCTCATATCCAGCTCCCATGCCGCCAATGAACCAGCCTTTCCCTACATTACCCATTCCACCACCACCGTGAATAAGGAATCCATCTTCAGAAAAAGTTTCTTCACCGAAATCCATTTCGGCCAGGAAGCCGTTGAAATCAGTAAGATCGGGCATAAACCAGATAGGATACCAGCTACCACCACCGTGGCCTACAGAAAGTCTTCTTTTCTTCTCACCGGTTTTTGTGATGATAATGTTTTTATCCATTCTCTTTTTAGAAAGAGTGTCCAAAACCAATTTGGTTTCATAAACTTTTCCCATACGGAAGAATTTAATATCGATTTCGTCACCGATTTGATGAGATTTTATCAAATTAAGCAGATGCTGCTCAAACTTTACTTTTTCGCCGTTGAATTCCATGATGATATCGCCTTTCATCATTCCAGCTTTCTTGGCTGGACCTTCATTAGTAGCTCCGGTTAAAAGTACCCCATAATTCTTTTCATAACGCATTTCATAAATGTCTTCGAAATCCAGATCTGCCAGGTAAACACCCATCTTAGGTGAATCATTATTGAAATCTCTAATGTTAATGGTTATCGGAATATCTTCCAATGCCTCATTAAGTTCAATTCCAACCTCATCCATTGCCTCTTCAAATTCCTGCATTGCCTCTTCAAATTCATCCTCATTTACGTTGGTTTCCTGACCAAACAACATCATTCCGGTGCAAGCCAGCATAACTAAAATCCATCCTAATCTATTCATTGTAGCCTCCTTTTCTGATTCCATTAATAAGCAGATGCTGTGCCAAATACTATTAAATACAGCTAATCTGCTACAATACAGAAAGTTAAACGTTGTTATTGTGTCAATCCAATTAATGCAGAGTTTATTTTTTTGATAAACGGGATGTTTTGTAGTTATCAAATATATAGGGAATGAAGGGGAGAAACGGTGGGTAAGATGACTAATAATAAATCGAATGAATTAAAAATTATCAGGATTCCTGAGTATCAAACTCCAAAATCCATTTCGTTCCATTTTTACTTTCAAACGAAATATTGCCATTAATCTGATCTGTAAGCATTTTTACGAGTTTCATACCAAAGCCTTCGGAATTATCCACATCAAAATCGGCAGGAAGACCAGCTCCGTTATCCTGAACTACGATCACAACTTTTTTATTTTTTAGTTTGGCTGTTAGTTTGATCAGATTTTTCTTGGAATTGTCATTAAAAGCATACTTCATGGAATTAGAGATCAATTCATTAATAATGATGCAGATTGGAAAATTTAGATTTGCAGGAATCATAAAGTTATCAATATCTGTTTCAGTGGTCACCTTATCGCCATTGGGAAATAAACTTATGATTTCACTAACAAGATCCGAAAAATAATCTTTTACTGCAGTTTCCTGGAAGTTATCTGCTCGATACAACTTGTCGTATAATACCCGCATTCCATGTAAACGACTGACTGCATCCATCAAAATTTTTTTTACTTTTTCATCTTCTGTAGTGCGAACTTGAATCTTGAAAAGACTCTCAATGGAAGCCATATTGTTTTTGATGCGATGGTGGACTTCATGTAAAATAATTTCCTTTTCTTCCAATAAATTCTGGATTTTTCGTTTATATTTTTCATTTTCCGTTATATCAATTAATGTTACTAATACATGAGAATAGTCATTTTTAAACCCTGGCATAACATTCCAACGCAATAAAATATCAAGAATTTTACCACCAAAAGTAACATTCTCGCTTGTACCGTTATAATATAATTCCTGATTGGCAATTTTGACTAATTGATTTTTGAATAATAGCAGCGATTTGTCTGTAAATATTTTATTGAGATCCCTGATTAACTCAGATTTAGACTTTGCCTGGAACATGGTTACAGTTGTATCATTAACATCGAGAACTTTAACTTTTTGTGCACATAATATCACTTCATCAAAATTCTGTTCAAAATATTCATTGAAGTCTGTAACACCTTTCTTTTTAAGTGATTGAATATAGTTGTAAGCACCGGAGAAATCTTCTTCCCAGATGGATATAGGGGAAGTTTCGAATATTTTTTTAAAGCGGATTTCACTTGCCATTACTTGTTTTTCTGCTACTTTGCGGTCTGTGATATCTAACATAGAAACAACATTTAAGTTGGAGTTCTGAATTTTCTTGATAGTCATTATTACATTTCTTATGTTACCAGATTTATCAATTAATCGAGTTTCAATTTTATCCGGGATCAAACCCGGTTTGCTATTTTTTATTTTGAATAAGCGCTGCATCAAAGGCAGGTCTTCTACATAAGCAAATTTCATCCAATTATAATCAACCAGTTCTGCAGTTGAAAAACCGGAAAGATTCACACATTGCTGATTGACTTGTAATATTTTATTATCATCTTTCACCAACATAGTAGCTGTTCCCGTAGCTTCGAAAATAGTTCGATATTTTTCTTCACTATATTCCAGTTCCTGTTCTATAGCTTTACGTTCCGTGATATCAGTCATGATGCCGAGAATCGCTTTCTCTCCCTCAAAAGATATCAATTTTGAATTCAGAATAACTGTTATTTTCTCACCTGATTTGGCGATAGTTTTGAACTCACTAGCAGGAGCTTCAATTCCTTTAAGGTTATTTTGGAAATCAATCACAATCTTTTCCAGATCATCCGGATGTATTAAAATCTTGAAATCAAATTCATCCGCATAAAATTCTTCTATCGTATAACCTGTAATGTTTTCACAGGCTTTATTAGCATATTTGATCTTACCTTGATGATTGATGAAGATCATGTTGGGAGAATCATCAGCTATGTTTATAAATTTCTCTTCACTGACACTAAGTTCAGTTTTCAGATTGATATTTTTTCGTTTTAGATCATCTTCGGCTATTTTTAAACGTAGCATAGCATTGATTTGAGCAACTAATTCTGTAGTCTCAATCGGTTTGGAAAGAAAAACATCAGCTCCAGCCTTAAGGCAATTGATCCGACCTTCAATATCCACATTGGAACCAGAGAGAATAATGATGGGAATGTTTTTCAGAGTTTCGTCTGCCCTGAATAATTCACAGAGTTCAATACCATCCAGATGGGGCATAAGCACATCGGTAAGTATCACATCAGGTTTAATCTTTACAGCAATTTCAATTGCTGTACGACTATCATTACAAGTTGTAATTTCGCAATTTGAGATTAAATCCTTCAGTGTGTTGGAAAGCAATATCAAGTTTTCTTTTGAATCGTCAATAATTAAAATCTTTCTCATTAATAAATCCTTTATGAATATTAAAGAAATCTGGTTACATTTGTGGTTGGATATTTTCGTAATTGCAGGTAAAGTATGATTTGTATAACGCACTTCATCTTGAGACCAACATTAAATAACATTTAGTATTCCTTAATTTGCTCTCTCTTCATTTGCCATGAGCAATATCGGATAAGAATACGTCAATAAATTTAATATCATTTACAAAAACAAGGTTGATATCTTCATGAATTATGTACTAAATAGTTTTTTCATAAAGTTGATGAGATGCATCCCGTAACGATTAACAGAATTAAGCTATTAAAATTTTAGATGAAAAAGTAGAGACGCAATATTTTGCGTCTCAATACTAGAGTAGAATTATTTAATAATTAAGTTATCACTTTAACAACAAACATTTCTTTGTTGCCATTGTTTTATTGCCTGATTTTAATTTATAGAAATAGATCCCAGATGATACTGGATTGTTATTATCATTATCACCATTCCAGACAACAGAGTGAATGGGTTGATGTGTAGATGGGTTGATGAGGAAAGTTTTTACTTTTTGTCCTTTCATGTTGTAGATTTCTATTTGAATTTCAGCATTTTGCTCAAGATTAAACTCAATCGTTGTGGCTGGATTGAAAGGGTTAGGAAAATTCTGATGTAATTTTGTTGTTGTGGGAATAGAATTATCATCACTATATACAGCATTAACAGTAATATAATCAACTTTGATTTCTGTATCTGTATTTGTCCCGTCGCTTGATGTTAATGAAACTGTATAAAGTCCAGATTGTTCAAAAACATATGTCGGATTTTGTTCATAAGAATCAATCAAACCATCATTGTTAAAATCCCATTCCCAAATAGTTGTATATATATATGACAAATCCGTGAATTGAGTTTCAAGTGGATAATTTCCAGAAGTAGGATTAGCCGTAAAATCTGCAGTAAAATCAATCGGGTATAATACACAATTTGCTACAAAGATATCTTGAGATCCATAACTAGTAAAAAAAAATGAACCAAAACTAGATGAATTTTCGAAGAAACCTGTAATAGTTTTGTCCCCATTATCAGAAATTTCAATATCTGAAACAAATTCATCACCATTTCCACCACCCTGAATCACACTAACCCAGTTTCCATACACATCTATCTCTGCAACATAGATATCGCTACCTCCACAACTGCTGAGAGGGTACGATCCAAATGTTGCTGTATTGCTGAAAAATCCTGATAGGACAATATTTCCGCTGTTATTTTTTGCTATGCAACGACCCGAATCATAGCCATTTCCTCCTGATAGAGTTACCCATAACCAGTTACCATTGACATCTATTCCTGCTACAAATACATCCCAAGAACCTTGACTGGTAAGAGAATAAGACCCAAATGTTGCTGATGCACTAAAATCTCCTGTAATATAACTATTACCATTATCATCTATTGTGATATCATAGCTGCCTTCTGTAGCATATCCACCAGCTTGGATTGCCCATACCCAGTTACCATCTGTATCAATCTTGGCAACAAAAATATCCTGATTTCCTTGGCTGTTAAGAGAAGTTGAACCAAAATTTGCTGTTTCTACAAAATCTCCCGTGATAATGCAGCAGTTAGAACTATCTACTGTGATAGCATAACTTCTATCCGCAGCACTACCACCAGCTTGAGATGCCCATATCCAGTTACCATCTGCATCAATCTTGGCAACAAAAATATCATCATAAGGACTCGAAAGAGAATTTGAACCAAAAATAATATCACCCGAAAAATAGCCTGTTAAATAAAAGTTTCCAGAACTATCTATAGTGATTTCGCTTGGAAAGGCATATCCGCTGGCTTGGGTTGCCCATAACCAGTTACCATCTGCATCTATTTTAGCAACAAAAATATCTATTCCCCCACTATTTATAAGAGAATAAGGGCCAAAAGTAATATCATCCAAAAAATATCCTGCAACTAAACAATTTCCATTAGTATCTATTTCGATACATTGACCAAGGTCCGACCCATTTCCTCCCGCTTGACTAATCCATACCCAATTTCCGGAACCATCAATTTTTGCAACAAAAATATCTGAATATCCTAGACTGCTAAGTGTATTTGGGCCAAAGGTTGCTGTGTTACTAAAACATCCTGTGACTAAACTGTTACCATAATTATCTGAAGTAATACTTTAAATTCTATCATAGCTAATTCCACCGGCTTGTATTGCCCATTGCCATTCAATTACTTGGGCAGAAAGCAAAATTGTATATGCAAGAAATATTAAAACAAAAATTGTACTTTTCATGGTTTCTCCAAAATTCATAAATATTAAAAAACTCGAACTAATTTTCTTTCTATTAAATCAATGCAATTCCGAAATTGCGAGATTGAACACTAACTGTCAATTAGAATATAATTTAACGGTATTTAGTAAAAGAGAGGAAGAAAAGAAATGCATAGGTGGATAAGCGAGAATGAAAGTAGGGGTAATTTGAATATTTGATTGTTTTCATTTACTATTGAAAAATGTAGAGAAGCAACATTTTGCGTCTAACTTTGTTATGGATTAAATCAAGAAAAGCACGAACATAAAATCCGTGCTAAAGTCCTTTCGAAGGTCAAAAGAAAAGCAAGAAGTTCGAAAACCTTCAGCTAAACAAGAGAATTCCAGCTTCGGTTATGTACTAAGCCGAAGCACTTTCGCAAAGTTAAATTATTCAGTTACCTTATCAATTGCAGAAGTGGGACAGCCTTTATACTTTCCATTACCATCGGCGCAAAAACCGCAGGCAATACATTTATCGGCATCAATAACTGCTCTGCCTTTCACCATCGTAATAGCATCGGTAGGGCAGCTGTTCACACATAAACGGCAGCCAATACATTTCTTGGGATTAACTTTGTAGTATTCTTTTACAACAATTTCTTCCCAAAGTGGATTGCCTTCATCATCACGAAGAATGTACTCTTCACCTGAAAGAAAAAGTCTATGAACAATGATCTCTTCATCAATCAAACCACCCAGGATTTCTATTTGTTCCTTTGCAATCAATTCTATCTTTATTTCGGTTAGAAATTCTTCCGGAGCTAAAGTTAATAGAAAGAAGTCTTCTCCTGTATTTAGGTACCATTCTCCGCCAATACTTTTTAATTTTCCACTGAAAACTTCTGTTTTGGTATCTTGGCTGGAAATGTTAAATACTACTGCCAGAATGAGCAACAACAGAATTGTAATTGAGTATTTCTTATTCATGAATTATCCTTATCCGCAGCAGCAGTTACCGCAGCAGCTATCTTTATAATAACGGCAGATGTAGGTTGTGTCAGCTTCAACCTTCACCAGGAATTTTTTGTCTGCTTCCACAGTAAATGATTCAAAAGAACCATACTCGCACCAGTCTTCACAACCTGGAAGTTTAACTGTAAGTTTTCCACTTACAACTGTCATCACTTCTTTTGTACTTGTTCCGAATTCATATTCACCTGCTGCCATCACACCGATCGTGGCATCTCCACCTTTATCTGCAAAAGCAATTGATTTTACTTTTCCATCAAAATATTCATTTGTTTTGAACATGTTTATTTCTCCTTTATTTTCTGTATATCTGAGCTTGTGTCACCCTGAGTATTTCCGATTTATCGGAATGTATCGAAGGGTATTGCTATAGAATTGATTTGATGCTTTATGCTTCGATAAATTCGGTTTCCACCGAACACTCAGCATGACAAGTTGTGACTATATTTTTCTCTACCCTTTATGTTAACAATCTCACCAAAATACACTCTATGAAAATCTTTGCTTGGATAATTTTTCAGGTTTACTGGGTCAAGGAAATTCTCTGGTTTCATATCTAAAGAGAACATTTTTTTACATTCTAAAATAAGCTCTGCTTCCTGGTAGGAAGGCGTTTTAACGAGCTCTGAAGCTATCGCTGTAAGTTTAGTTTCTGCCAGTTTATCTCCATCCCTTCCAGATTTTGATCCAAGCAGAGATAAGTCATTTCTATATTCATTTGGAAATACACAAACCGTGAAATCATTGTACTTTTCCATGAATTCATAAGTATACCGTTGGGGACGAACAACCACCTGTACAAAAGGCTTATTCCACATCACACCAAAACTGCCCCAGGCTATTGTCATACAATTGAATTCTTTTTTGGAAAAATCACCAGCAGTCAACAGCAGCCAATCTTTTGACCAGAGTTTAAAGATATCTGTATTGAAATCTTCTGGTTGGATGTTTATTAATTCTATCAAAATATTTTCTCCTTTAGACTCTTCGTTGGATGCCTATGTAAATTGTTCTCAGAGAGACATTTTATGAAAGTCTTTCTGAGTTTTCTCTCAATGTTTCTCACGAAGAATCTCAAACATTGAACAACTTTTCACTTTTTTGTTCCCAAGTTTGTCTTGGTAACAGTCTTTTATCAATTTCCATCAGAAACTGACGGACTACAAAAAATATATTCCTGCAAATCATAAACAGGTTTGAAACCAACCTTCTGATATATGCTGTTGGAAGTTGGATTGGAAAGATCTGTGAAAAGACAAACAAATTTCCAACCATCATCTAATAACAATTTTTGGCTGAGATGTGCTACCAATGCAGATGCATAACCATTTCTACGAAACTTCTTTGGTGTATAAACCAGGTTTATACAGATTCCGTTTATTGTCGACCGTGCTCTGGATGCCAAAGAAACGGATTGCCCATTAGCTTCCCAGACCACAAGGTCTTCATTTTCAATTTTTTTAGTTGCAAACTCTGTGAAAACAGTCATTGGATCAACGGGTACTGCTTCCTTTTGGAATTCTTCCATCCATTTGCAGATCTGCGGCAAGTCTTTAATATTAGCTGAACGCATTGAACCTGAAACACTTTTCGGAAATGTAACTTCCTCTAATTTATAGATCCGCTCCGACATTCCGGATTTAAATGTTCGTCCTGTTAGTTCCTGCCATAACTTAGCAATTTGCAAAGCATGTTGCGCTGCTGTCAAAACTCCAATAGTATTCAATTTGGATTCCACTGCATCATTTACAAGCAGTTCAATCTCTTCATTGCAGTTTTCATTTTTGCTCCAGAAAATAAGTTTATGTGGAGAAGTACATAGCGATATTGCAATTATAACGTCATTTTCAAGAATTACTGCTAAATATCTATCTTTATATATAGTTGGATTCTTCTGAATGAAAAGTGCAATTCCCAGCATTAGATTGTTTTCAGCTTCGTTTTCTATTAAAACAGACCTTGTAATCTGCAGAAATTCATTTATACTATCAAATTTCTTTAATTCCATTCTTAATACCGCAACCTGATTTCCATTCCGGGAGCATCATCTGATCTGCTTTTGAAGCCAAGTTTTTCATAAAAGCCAATTTTCCCATTTGCACAAAAATTTTGAATATCGCGAATCTTATTAGCTCTACAAACTTCCAAAAGTTTTTCAGTTATTTTTCTACCAATGCCCTTTCTCTGGAATTCTGGGATCAAAATTACATCAAACAACACTGCATGAGCAATACCATCAGACAGCATTCTGCCGAATCCAACTAACTTATCATCATCATAAGCAGATATGCAGTAGGAGCTGTTTTGGATGCTTTCGAAAAGTTCGTTTGAAGTGAGTTTGTAATCTTTATTCCAACCGGTTGTTTCAAAAAGCTCGAAATATTCTTGTTCTGTTGGAAGTGAAGCAGTTAAGATAATATCCATTGCCATTTATCCACCACTGATCAGGTGAATAACTTTTACATCGGCACCTTGGGGAACAATTGTCGTTGCATACTCAGTTTTTTTTACGAGTTGTCCGTTTATTTTCACAATCAGCATTTTAAAAGTGTAATTCTTCTTCTTCAGAACCTGATCGATTGTCATGCCTTCCTGCCAATCAAGTTTATTCCCATTTACTACAATTTCTTTCAACTCTCTAGTTTCATTCATAGGTTATAGTTTATTTAAAATTAATTCCAAAACAAGATTTGCCTGCATATTTGCCACAATTCCTACTCGGGGAGCCATAGGGGAGATGCCCGGTCGCAAATCAGTTTCTTCATCACCACAGATAAATAGATTCTCTGACTTTCTTGTGTGAAGGAGCTCGTTCTTTCCCCAGCCAGCTAAACCTGATGCAGCAATGATCGGTTTATCTGGAAAATTAGTAAGCCAGGTTTCGATAAACATTTCTTTCATTACGGCTTTATCAAAAGCTTCCACCATTATATCTATATCTTTGTATATAATGGGAATATTAATTTCATTCAGTTTGATATCATGAATTTGATATTGTGTGAATGGACTGATCTTTTGCAGATTTTCCATTAGAGCTATTACTTTCGGCATTCCGATCTGGTCTGCAAAGAACTGTTGTCTGTTCAAGTTGGAAGGTTCTATCTTGTCGAAATCTGCAATAACGAGTTTGCCAATTCCTGCTCGAGTTAATGAAACAGCAACGTTTGAGCCTAACCCTCCAGCACCTGCAATACCGATTACAGTATTTTGCAGGATTGGGATTATTTGAGGATCATGTGCAGAAAAGAATTCTTGTTTTTTCATAAAAAATAACCTGCCGGATATAATGATCCAGCAGGTTTAAATATTTAATTAGTTATAATATTTTTTCAGAACTTCCAGGATTCCTGGAAGGTCCATCTTCAGTTGTTTCATTTTTTCTATTGTAGGAACACCGTTATTATCCCAACCGCGTCGCTCATATACTGCATCACAGAGTTTCTGATAGTCTGCTTCACGCATTTTCCTAAGGAAATCACGTTTTTCCTCGGATGATTTTCCTTCGATATCGTAATTCCATTTGTCTTTAAGTTGATCGTCATAACGTTCAATACGAGATTCATATTCTTCAATAGTTACAGGTCCGGCAGAACGATAAGGTATCATATCATGTTCACGAGTCCCAAATCCCATACGCAGATTGAAAACACGTTGGAAGTTGTATACTCTTTCAGATTGAAGAATAAGCTCTTCCTTGTCGATATTTCGTCCAGTAATAGAGTTGAAGATATCAACATAGTTCTGAACATGAGCCGGAACTTTTGCTGGTTCGTCGGTTTCTGCATTGTTAGCTGGTTCTACATCATTCCAGGGAAGTTTACAAAGTCCCTGCAATCCAAACCAGGTTCTGAACATTGGGAAATAGTGAAGAGCTTCAGCTTTGTCTTCAAATGTCGGGATCTGATTGTTTACCATATCCATAAAGATAAGCCAGGCTTCATCATGTTGAGCACCTTTCAGAGCCAAACCATAACCACCTTGCATAGCAAGAGATTCTTTGGTCATGTATTCGGAATACTCCATTCCTTTACATTCCATACCAATATCCTGCAGAAATCCGGCATCTGCTCCATATTTTTCAACAAATAATTTCTTCATGCGACGAATTCCCAAACCAACAGTTTTTCCAAAACCTTCGCCTTTGGCCATTTGATGAAGCATGTGAATTGCTTCTTCACCATTACCGAAGGAAAGATCATATCCACCGGTAATTTCTTTGTTGATAATTCCATTTTCGTAGCATTCCATTACGAAAGCCATACCGGTTCCGAATGAAATCGTGTCGATTCCGTATGTATCACAGTAAAAATTTGCTTCTACAATAAAGTGAGGATCGAAAATACCCATGTTTGCACCAAAAGCTGCAGCTGTTTCGTATTCCGGTCCATCGATGGAAACAGTGTCGCCTTTGTAGGGGCCTGTTTGTAGGATGTAACCGTCTACACATTTTGCGCATTGCATTGTACAGCCATACCAGCAACCGTCGGGAACTCCTTGAGTAAACATTTCTCGCCAAACATGTGAGGCAATTTTTGGTGTTTTGGGATCGGCGCCAAATTTATAATTGTGAGTCGGAAGCAGATCATAATCGTCCATGATCTCAACCAGGTGAGCCGTTCCAACGTGACGCATATCACATTGTTTATCATCTTCTTTATAAAGCTCGCGATGATATTTCGCTCCAACTTCTTTAATCTTTTCAAGATTATCAACTTCATTACTGTTAGCATGCAAATAGCGAAACTTACATACAACTGCTTTGATTTTTTTGTGACGGAAAAGTGTTCCCAAACCACCTCGACCGGCCTGTTTAAGCCGGGCAACTTGACGACGGCGATCATAGAAACTGAAATTCAGACAGCCAAAGAAACTGTGTTCTGCACCTTTTCCAGCACTGACAGTAGCGATAGATTTCATATCCATTTCGTTTACTGCAAAAATATCGCACATCTGTTCTGCGATCAGGTGAGAATTCACATCTTCTTCCGGTGCTTCAAGGATCTGAATAACACCTTCATCTCCATTGATGTAAACTATTACATCTTTGTCCGCAATTCCTTGCAGTTCAATAGCATCCCAACCAGAAAATTTAAGGTAGGGACCGAAATATCCACCCACGTTACTATCAACTGGAGCACCAGTTAAGGGTGAAATTCCGCAAACAATAGATTTTCCAGTTCCAGGATATTGAGTGATTCCACCCATAGGACCAGCTGCGATAACGATTTCATTTTCAGGTGAATTCCATTTTGTATCACCGGTAACAGCATCCCACAGTAACTTCATATTAAAACCACGTCCACCGGTAAATTTATCTTTCATTTCCTGATCGACAGGTTTAGCTTTGATTTTGTTTTCACTTACATTTATATAGAGTGTTTGGTTCGAATATCCTTTTATCAAAGGTTTTGCATCATATTTAAATTCTGCCAGAAGTTTATGAGCTTCTTTGATTTTTTCGGGATTATAAGGATTTTTATATATATTCATTAGAAGTACCCCCTATTATTTTCTCTAGTTTTCATTAGAAGTGCCCCCTATAAAAAACTTTCTCCAACGGTTCCGGTTGATCCTGGATGGAAAGTGCACCGGTGGGACATGTTTTCACGCATAATCCGCAGGCGATACATTTAAACGGAATCGGCTCTGTAGGAGCTGTGAACATTGATAACGTGGGGCAGAATCCAACGCAGGAAAGGCAGTCTACACACGTTTTTGCATTAAGGCGAACGATCCCTTTGGCATCTCTGGTAAGAGCTTCTACCGGACATACCAGCATACATTCACCGCATTGAATACAGGCATTGTACGAAAAACCGTCTTCTGTTTTACTAATTTGAATGCGTGATTTTGCTTTATTTTCTTCTTTGAACCAGGTTTTGGAACAAGTCATTTCACAGGTTCCACAACCAATACATTTGGTTTTATCCCAAACTAAAACTTTCATATAACCTCCACTTAATTATAGACATTCCGATAAGGATGAAACAAGATGAAAACATAAGTAAGATGACAGATCGAAACTTTAATTTGAGGGGCAGATGTCAAGCAGATTTTGCCCACTTAGTAATCTAATATGAATTTCTTGATTTAAAAATGCTTGACGCAGAATTTGACTCTAATTTTTAAATTTATCTGTAAAGTATGAGGTGGAAATGAGAAAGCTAAAATTAATTGATGAGATTGATAATATTGTTCAGTTCATAATAACGCAACTCCAAAATGCAAATATGAAAAAACTAATAATTGGTCTTTCCGGAGGAATTGACTCGGCAGTGGTTGCTGCTTTGTGTGTAAAAGCAATTGGAGCTGAAAACGTGTTCAGCGTAATGCTGCCATATAAATCCAGTAATGATGATAGCCTAAAACATGCCAAATTAGTTGCAGAGAAATTCAACATCAAATATGAAATCGTAGAAATCACAAAAATGGTGGATGCCTATTTTAATAATTTTGAACCAGATGCAGATGCACTGAGACGAGGTAATCGCATGGCTAGGGAAAGAATGTGCGTTTTATATGATCTTTCTGCAAAATATATAGCATTAGTAGCTGGAACGGGGAACCTGTCCGAACTGGTGATAGGTTATTGCACTCAATATGGAGATAGCGCCTGTGCTTTTGAAACAATAGGTAATCTTTATAAAACGGAAGTATTTGAAATTGCCAGAATTTTGGATGTACCAGAATGTATAATCACCAAAAATCCAACAGCAGATCTTTGGGATGGCCAGACTGACGAAGAGGAAATGGGTATCACCTACAAGGATTTAGATGAAATTCTGTTTCAGATATTTGAAGAACAAATTAGCGATGAGAAACTAATCGAAACCTTTACTAAAGAAAAAATCGAGAAAGTAAAACGTATGATCAAGTTGTCTGAGTTTAAACGAAATATGCCGCCGAGTCCGGCTTAAGTAAGGTGAATAAATGAAAAAAATTCTTATTTTACTTTCTTTACTGATAATCGCAATTAGCATTAATGCAGAAAAAGATCCTATTAGAAACGAAATTGCGAATTATAATCTTTCTGGTCGGCAATCTCTGGATAAGGCTCATCATCTGATGATAGACAATTTAAATGTGTGTAATTTCACTAAGGTTGATTCTATAAGCAGGTATTTGGAAAAATACTATACAGATGCCCAGATATATGGAAACGATAAGTATAAGTTCTTCAGTTACCTTGTGTGTCACCGTATGGATGATCTGTCTAAGATAAGAATAGAGGCAGATGGTTACGGATACTATGGTCGTTCATATACCGATATTGGTAATGCTAAACTAAATGAAATACTTACAACATTAATTAAACAGAATTTTCAGGAATTAAATTCAGATATAGATGCTTTTGGGTTTGATGAAAGCAAGAGTTCTTATTTAAAACTTAAGCTGATGTATTGTTTATACGGAGTAAACGATCAATTTAACCAAAAGGCTACTATATTTATAGATAATAATCTTAATACGGATTTTTGTAAAGAAGTTAGAAAGTGGAGAAAGATTTATGCAATATCCAATACTGGATATAAATTGGGAGCAACATTTAACTACAGCACGTTCAATGGTAATTTAAGTAAAAGCCTAAATTCCGGAATCGGAATGGGATTGTTGATTGATGCTGTTACCAAATCTGTTTCATTGCATTTGGTTTTTGATGTAGTTGAATTGAAATTGAAAAAAGATATTGGAGAAAGTAGTGCGTGGAATGATAATAAGAACGTTTCTTTATTGAAATATGGATTTGGAGCTGGGTATCCTATCCAAATCATTGAACCATTGATTATCACTCCATTCACATGCATTTCCAGCATGGAACTGAATTCAAGTAATAATGACGGGAATATGAAACAGATAAGCTTAGCCCCATCCTTTTCATTTGGGGCAAATATTGACATATTGGTTTATAGATCAAAGCATAACAATCTATACTTACATATATTTTATGATCATTTAGTTAGAATACAATTATACTATCAGAACCCATACTGGCAAAACGTTGATAATCAATTCGATGGAGGATCAATAAGCCTGTCAATTGGCTATTCATATTTTTCAAATTTTATGGATAGAGTAGAATAGGCGAAGAACTTGAATTTCTTTAAATCTGATATCAGAAAGATTTATTAAAAACAAAAAATAGTAAAGGATCTCTAATGAAAGCTAAGAAAAAAATTAAGAAAATACTTATTATAATCGGAATATTAATCCTGATCCCAATTCTTGTTGTTGCTGGAGTTTTTATTTTCAGGAACAGCATTGCGACTTCATTTATAGAGAAATCGGGATCTACAATAGTCGGTGCAAAAGTAGAAGTTGATGGAGTAAATATAATTCCAACCTCATTAAACATAATGTGGGAAAGACTCCAGGTAACAGATAAAAATAGTACAATGACAAATCTCTTTGAAACAGGATCTTGCGTTTTCAAACTTGAATTTAAACCATTACTTGCTGGAAAATTTATTGTAGAGACAATGCAGATAGATAATCTACTTTTTGAAACCAAGAGAGAGATTGATGGTAAACTTCCACCCAAGAAGATACGTGAGAAATCTGAATTACAAAAGGACATAGAAGCAAAATTGATGGATACTGTACAAAAAAATCTTCTGCAGGAAAAAGAGAAGATTCCAGTGTTCAATCCATCATTCCTCACAAAAAAAGCAAATGTAGATTCAATTATCACAATTCTGAATTTCCAAACTCCGGCCAAGGCTGATTCATTACAAAAACTATTGAATGAACGTTATGGCTACTGGGAGGACAGACTTGATAAGAATAACTATCAAAAAGATTTAACTGCAATTAAAAAAGATTCAAAGAAGATAAACATAGAAAAGCTTGATAAAGTAGATGAATTAGTAAAAGCTCTGCCAATTGCTAAAAGCATCTATGACCGCTCCAACAAACTATATAAAGACGTTAAACAAGATAAGAAGAACTTGAATAAAGATCTGAAAACTTTGAAGAAGTTGAAGAAAGATGTTCCTCGCTGGATTCAAGCAGATTATGAAAATGCTCTGGCTTTGGCAGAATTGCCTGACGTACAGGTGAATAAAGTAGCTTTGATGCTCTTTGGTGATAAAATCTCAGGTGGTTTGATGCAGGTTTTGGAGCAAATGAAAACAGTCAGGGAAGTTTCTGGTAGTAAAACAGAAATCCAGAAATCCAGGAAAAATAAAATGCCACACTTACCCAAATTATGGATAAAGAAAATTCTTCTAACTGCAACAACAAAAGATGGATCTGTTCTTTCCGGCTTAGTACAAAATGTTACGGATGATCAAGCTAAAACACAGCAACCAATGACGATAGAATTATCAGGTGAGCAGGATAAATTTGGAAAAATTGATTTAACTGCGAACTTTGATTACCGAAACGAAGATACTTTAGAGAATGTAAGGCTAGATTTAACTGGGATGCCCATTACAAAGCTTAATTTTACTAATTTTGAATTGTTACCGACCGAACTTAAAAGGGGAGAAGGTGAGTTAAATTCTGAAATTAATGTGATCAATGGTATTGTAAGTGCAGATATCTATTTTGAAATCGCAGATGTAGAGTTCAATTATGTTTCTCAACCGAAGATGGATGCAAGGTTGGTAAGAATTTCTCGCTCGATTGCAGAAGCGATCGATAAGATCACTTTCGATGCCAATGTAGATCAAACCAAAGATGGCTTTGAATTTAAAGTAGATAGTAATCTGGATAATCTCATTGCCAAACAAATGAGACAGATCCTTTCTCAGGAATTTGACAGAGCAAAAAGGGAATTGAGAAAGAAAGTAGATAAAGAACTTGATAAATATATGGATCAGGTAAATAAGCTTATAGCACAGAAAGAGAAAGAATTACTGGGAGAGTATAGTGGCTTGCTTTCTGATGTGACAAGCGAGAAAAATAGTAACGATAAATTGGTGGATAAGATCGAAGAAAAGAAGGATGATGCAGAAAACGCACTTAAAAAAAGTGCTAAAAAACTCCTGAAAGGATTAAAATTCTAAAATAAATGAGGTTAAATTGAATTTTTTAAAATCGGATAAATGTAAAATTTGTAAGAAAAACCTGGGTCACAGATTCTGCCTTAGAACTGGTAAAGATATCTGCTGGCAAGATTGCAACGAAATGCGTATAGATCATAAATGTCCATCAGAATGCAGTTATGCATTAAAAGAAGCAGATGATCTGTCATTACAGACTAAAGCTGATTCTATTTCTGAATATACAGATCTCTTAAAAAAACAAATTGATAAATGGATTTCGCTCTCGCAGAAGGTTTTTGGCGATGAAATTCCCAGAAATATGGCAGAATCAAAATCCGGACAGCAAAGATTGATTGAGTTTTTTCAGCAATTTCAAATCAATTCCTTAATCCCTTTATCCTATTTAAAAGAAAAGCTTTCCCTACATGATCTTGAAGTAGTTTCTCATGACAAAAACTATGAAGATCTTACAACAGAATTTCTGGAATTGATCATCAAACAGGAATGGGAAAAAACTGTCGGTTTCTTAAACAAGCCAGAAAGATATGATAATGAAGTATTCAAAAAGAATTATCTGCAGAGAATAAAAAACAATAAAATTCTAACCAAACTTACTGACTTATTTTTAGTTTCGTCTGCTCTTAGTGAAGATAAAAAGAAAGCTTTGATCTACTTTCAACTTAACGGAAAATATGATCTTACAATTTCTTTGAACAAGGAAAATGAAAACTGGTTGATCTCCGAAAAGATCTTTGGCAAACCGGAAATCGTAAATTCAGAGAACCAGGCCATGCAGCAAATTGCTGTTTTGTTATCTAAAAATAAACTCAGTGACTGCTTTGAATTATTGAAAAAGTACTCTTCGATATACGTAGATTCTTCTGACCTTAATTATTATTGGGGAATGTATTACATGATTTCCAACAATGAAGAAAAGGCATTTAATTTTATAGAAACAGCTGTTGAACTTGATCCAGATTTCCTGGAAGCAAAAGGGATCTATGCCACTATGTTGACTCAGCGTAATGATATGGAAACAGCAAAAAAACTATTCGAAGAAATTGTTGAGAAGAATCCCAACGATATTAAAAGCATGAACAATCTTGCTTCTATCTACATTTCTGAAAACAGAAAAGATGATGCTAAAAAATTACTTGAGAAATGCTTAAAAATCGATCCAAACTTTGAATATGCAAATAAAAATCTGGAAAATCTTTAACATATTCTTAAATTGTGTGTTATGAATTTTTCATTGACACGATGTTTGCAGAAATAGTTATAAATTTATTATAATTATTAAAGTTAAAATATTATGATTGAATTTTTTCGATCAACTTGGAGGTTAAGGTGAAAACAGATTTTATAAAAATAATCATTAATCCTGTTATCGCCTTTTTAATGTACTTCTGATCAGCATCTGAAACCTATCATTCCAATAATTTAATAAAGGAAAATATAAATGAAAAAAGAAAAATATTTAGTAACAAGTGCTTTGCCGTACGCAAATGGGCCTTTGCATATTGGTCATGTTGCAGGTGCTTACCTTCCGGCAGATATATTTGTAAGATTTCAGAAATTACTGGAAAATGATGTAATTTACATCTGCGGTTCTGATGAATTTGGTGCTCCGATTTCTATAAAGGCTGAATCTGAAGGAGTTACTCCACAGGAAATTGTAGACCGCTATCATAAAAGCATTAAAGAGAGTTTTGCTGGATTAGAAATTGAATTCGATAATTTCTCTGGTACTGCTCGAAAACCTCACATCAAAATCGCTCAGGATTTCTTTACAAATTTGTCGGAACGTGGATTTGTAACTCAAAAAACCACTGAACAATGGTTTGATGATGAGAAAAAACGCTTCCTGGCAGATCGTTATGTAGAGGGAATCTGTCCTTATTGTGGTGAAGAAGGAGCCAGGGGAGATCAATGCGATTCCTGCGGTAAACTTATTGATGCAATTACATTGAAGAATCCTAAAAGTAAAATTTCGGGATCAACTCCCATCATAAAATCTACAACTCACTGGTATTTGAATTTACCAAAATTCGAGAACGAATTGAAAGACTGGTTAGCGACAAAATCTTATTGGAAAGATAATGTTCATAACTTTATAAAGAACTTTCTGCATGATGGCCTTTTGGAAAGAGCTATTACCAGAGATATTGATTGGGGTGTTCCAGTTCCTTTGGAAGGAGCTGATGGGAAAGTACTTTATGTGTGGTTTGATGCGCCAATAGGCTACATTTCTTCTACTGTCGAATGGGCCGAGAAAATAGGCCAACCGGATAAATGGAAAGAATATTGGCTCGATACAGAAAATACAAAATTAATTCATTTTATCGGAAAAGATAATATTATATTCCACACCATTTTCTTTCCTTCTTTCCTGATGGAGCAAGATAAAAAGTATGTGCTTCCTCATGACGTTCCTGCTAATGAATTCCTTAACCTGGAAGGCCGAAAGATGAGCACTAGTAAAAATTGGACTGTGTGGGTGAATGATTTCCTTAAATACTTTGATGGTGAATACTTGAGATATTATCTGGCTGCAAATGCACCGGAAAACAAAGATAGCGATTTCTACTGGAAAGAATTCCAGCAGAATATTAATAATGACCTGGCTAATATTCTAGGAAACCTTGCTAATAGAGTTTTTGCCTTCAGTAAAAAGTACTTTGATGGCATTATATATAAACCTGAAAATCTCTCTGAATTATCAGTTAAAGTTTTAAAAAATGCAGAACAAACAGTGCATGAAATCAAGGAATGCTACAGCACTTACCAAGTTCGGAAGGCTGCTAAGCTTTGCATTGATCTGGCTCGTTTCGGTAACAAATACTTCGATGAAACTCAACCCTGGAAATCTGTTAAAACTGATCCTGAAGTTGCTTCTGAGACATTATATGTATGTGCAGAGTTACTTAGGTTAGTCTCAATTGTGTTCTTTCCGATTCTGCCATTAAGTACTAAAAAACTAAGAGAAATGTTAAATGTAACCTCAGAGATCAAATGGGAAAATCTTATAGAAACTATTGCTAAATATGAAATTGGTGAGATTGCACCACTGTTCAGGAAAATCGAAGATGCAGAGATCGAAGTTCAATTGGAAATATTAAAGAAAGGATCGAAAAGCCCTGCTTATCTCGAACATAAATCCCAGATAACCTATGAAGATTTCATGAAAATGGAATTCAGGATCGTAGAAGTACTGGAAGCTTCTAATGTTCCAAAATCCAAAAAACTTCTTAAACTAAAAGTTGATGTGGGTAATGGGGAAGAGCGTAGTGTGGTATCAGGGATTTCGCAATATTATAAACCGGAAGACATGATCGGTAAAAAAGTTCCCATGCTTATTAATCTACAGCCGCGAAAGGTGATGGGAATTGAATCTCAAGCTATGATTTTAGCTGCTGAAGATGAAGGAAAACTTACAATTCTGGTTCCAGAGAAGGACGTAAAATCTGGCAGTGAAGTTTCTTAAATAATTGAATTTGTGTTTAAGTTTTTATAATAAATAGAAAATATGAAAAATATATGTTGCTTGACACGAAATTGTAAATAATTATTAATATCGTGTGTTAAATGAAAAATGATTAATGGTTCAAAATAAAATACGCTAATAGCGGATTATTAATGGAGTATATGTGGAAGACATAAACAATTACGAAGGTATATTTCGTCATACTATTGATGGTCAGATTGTTATTGATTCTGAAAGCGGCCGCATAAAAAAAGTTAATAATGCTGTTCTAGATATGTTCAGTATTCAAGAAGAAGACATAATTGGACAGGTTTTTGATGAGTTATTCATAAGTAATAGCGAAAGACAAAAACAGAAAGAGTTTTTGCTGAATGCTGCTTTTAGAGATGGTGTAATCATAAAAGAGTTCCGAAATACCAGGAACGAGTTAATTCCTGTGGAAATCATATTTTCTTTAATTCCCTGGGATGGCAAAACTGCTATGCTGGCCTCTATGCGAAATATTCGTGAACGTAAAGCAGCCGAAAAAAGATTAGCAGATGCCTATCGACGCCTGGAAGTACTTTCCCGCACAGATCCACTTACAACTTTGGCAAACAGGCGAGCTTTATTGGAAAGTATAAACTATGAGAAATTTCGTATTGAGCGTAGTCATGAGGTTTTCTCGATAATAATCTGCGATATTGATGATTATAAAAGTGTTAATGATACTTATGGTCATAATGCTGGTGATTTCGTTCTTATAGAAGTTAGCCGCTTAGTAGAGCATGCCTTGCGTAAGCAGGACCTTGTGGGCCGCTGGGGTGGTGATGAATTTTTGATGATCCTGCCGCAAACAGCTGCCAAAGGTGGTAGAATCCTGGCAGACAATATTCGTAAAAAGATTTCTGATACAAAATTTGAATATAGAGAATATATTATAAATGTTTCAATGTCGTTTGGTGTTGCTGAATTTGAAGCCGGTTCTAGTTTACACGAATGCATTAAAAATGCTGATGAAGCTCTTTATAAAGCAAAATCGAAAGGTAAGAACGCAGTTCTATAAATCCATATTTTCCTTTTTAACCTTTTTTGTGACCCGGAGAACAAATGCCCAACCTAAAACGTGAATTGAATTTGATTGATGTATTTAGTATAGCAGCCGGAGCAATGATCAGCTCTGGCCTTTTCATTTTACCAGGATTAGCATATTTTAAATCGGGACCTGCAATTATCATTGCTTATCTTTTGGCAGGAATTCTAGTTCTTCCATCTATGTTCAGCAAAGCAGAATTAGCCACTGCAATGCCCAAATCGGGTGGAACATATTTCTTTATAAATCGCAGTATGGGCGCAGGTTTTGGAACATTAGCAGGTATCTCTGCCTGGTTTTCATTAGCTTTTAAAAGTGCGTTCGCCCTTGTTGGTATCGGGGCATTTGGTTCTATTATCTATCCAGAGATCACCATCTTTCAAATAAAATTAATAGCAGTTGTATTTTGTGTTTTCTTCACATTAATAAATCTTCGAAGCACAAAGCATGCTAGCCGGATGCAAGTTTACATGGTGATCGGATTGTTAATTCTTTTATTTTGGTATGTTGTAAAAGGAATTCCCCAAGTTGATAATCGGCATTTCGATGTATTCATGACAGGAAATCTGAAATCTTTATTCATGACGGCTGGCTTGATCTTTGTTTCTTATGGTGGTTTAACCAAGATCGCCAGTGTAGCAGAAGAAGTGAAGAATCCTTCCCGCAATATTCCACTTGGTATGATCTCAGCCTTCACAATAGTTACAATTGCTTATGTATTGGTCGTTTTTGTAACAGTTGGAGCACTTGGCGATGATCTTTTACTTCCTGCACCTAAAAATTTTACCCTTACTCCAATAAGTGATGGAGCTACAATTTTTGCTGGGAAACCAGGTATGTATCTGCTTTCAATTGCATCACTTTTGGCTTTTTTTTCTACAGCAAATGCCGGTATAATGGCATCCTCACGTAATCCCATGGCTATGAGTCATGATAATCTATTGCCTTCTTTCTTTGGCAAAGTTAGCATTAAACACAAAACTCCGGTTAATGCAATTCTGTTTACCAGTGTTTTCATGATGCTGGTTATCTTCCTTCCTTTGGAAACACTGGTTAAAACTGCATCTACTATGAAAATATTACTGTTTATATTTGTTAATTTGTCAGTGATCATTATGCGTGAAAGTGGAATTCAAAATTATCGTCCAAAATTCAAAAGTCCTCTTTATCCATGGCTGCAAATTATTGCCATTCTGGCTTATATTTTTATAATAGTAGAAATGGGGTCAATGCCTTTGATCCTTACTTCAATCTTCATGCTGACAGGTTTAACCTGGTACTGGTTTTATGGCAGAATACGTTCCAATAAAGAATCTGCGCTACTGCAGCTGGTTAAACGGATAAAAGCAAAGGATCTGGAAACGACATCGTTAGATACAGAACTAAAAGAGATCATCCAGGAAAGAGATGATATTCAAAAAGACAGATTTGATAAACTCATCGAGAATGCAGTTGTGCTGGATATTGAGAAAGCAATCTCTAAAGAAGAGTTCTTTAAAATAGTAGCAGATAAAGTGTGCCTGGAAATAGATAAGAACTGTGACTACTTCTTTGATAAGTTATTAGAACGAGAAGCAGAAAGCTCTACAGTACTTACAAAATCGCTGGCAATTCCTCATATTATTATTGATGGAGAAAAAAAGTTTAACATTCTTCTGGCAAGATGCAGGGAAGGAATTAACTTTAATGAAGATACAAAAAATGTTCATATTGTTTTTGTAATTTATGGAACCCGTGATGAACGGAATTTCCATTTGCAGTCTTTGGCTGCTATTGCTCAGATTGTTCAGGACATTAATTTTGAAAAAAAATGGTTGAAAGCCAAGAATATAGAAGCCTTGCGGGATATTATTCTACTTGGCGATCGACGAAGATTAATTTAAGGAATAGTATTAAATGAATATTTTTATTGAAACTTACGGCTGCCAGATGAATGTAGCCGATAGTGAGCTTGTGAGCTCAATTCTTAATGAAGAAGATTTTAAAATTGTAAATGATATCGATAGGGCAGATGTGATAATCTTTAATACCTGTTCTGTACGACAGCATGCGGAAGATAGAGTGATCGGACGTATTAACAATGAAATGAGCCGGAAACAAACCAAGAAACAGCTTAAAATTGGTGTGATCGGTTGTATGGCTCAGCGCTTGGGAGAGAATCTTAAAGATATGAACAACGGATTAGATTTTGTCGTTGGAGTAGATCAATATAAGAAGCTGCCGGAAATAATTACTAATTTATTCGAAAATCCCGATTTCAGCTGCGAAACCATAGTAAACAACAAAGAAGTATATGAAGGACTTTATCCGCTCCATACGGGCGAATTTAATGCCTTCGTTACAATAATGCGAGGTTGTAATAACTTCTGTTCTTACTGTATTGTCCCTTATACCCGTGGAAGAGAACGCAGTCGACCAATTGATGCGATCATAAAAGAAATTCATGATATTGGTCTAAAAGGCTTTAAAGATGTTACTCTGCTTGGCCAGAATGTTAATTCCTATAATTATGAAAAAGTTAATTTCGCTGAGTTATTAAGAAGAGCAAATAAAGTAGAAACTGTCAATCGGATCAGATTTGTTACGTCGCATCCCAAAGATCTTTCAGATGAAGTTATCGAAGTTATGGCAAGCTCAGAGAAAGTTTGTGAACATCTGCATCTTGCCATGCAAAGTGGTGATGATGAAATTCTAAAACGCATGAATCGAGGTTACACAGCAGATCATTTCTACAATATAGTTCAGAAATTACGCCATGCAATGCCGGAGATAGCCATTACAACCGATGTAATTGCAGGTTTTCCAGGTGAAACTGAAGAACAATTCCAACGAACTTATGATCTGATGAAAAAAATCAGGTTTGATTATGCATTTACATTTAAATATTCACCCAGAACAGGAACTAAAGCTGCAGATTTTACTGATCAAGTACTGGAAGAGATACGTTTAAAACGACTTCAGAAACTCATAGACCTGCAGCAGGAGATCACTCTGCAGAAATATCAAGATCAAATTGGTAAGACAAAAATGATCTATGTGGAGAAGATCAGTAAGAAATCTGATAAAGAAGTAGCGGGGAAGAGCCGTGACTTTAAAATTACAGTTTTCCCGGGAGATAAATCTTTAATCGGTAAATTCGTAAAAGTGAAAATTGTAGATGCAAGGGGTTGGACTTTACGAGGAGAAATGATTTGAAGTTTATTATCATAAAGCCTCCCTTAAAATCTTTTTACATTTATATATAGAAGCTGAGAATAGCATAATATATGACTCCGTTATTTGATCACATTAAACTCTGGTTACAGCGTGAAACTGTATTGATTATCAATCCAAATCCTTTAATTGTTCTGGCTGTGATCCTGATTACCGGCTTCATTTTTACCAGATTAGCCAGGAAAGTACGAATCCCCACCGTTACAGGACAGATAGTCGGTGGTGTATTCATTGGACATTATGTACTTAACATCTTCCAGGACAGTGCTTTCAGCAGCTTTGATTCGATAACTAACTTTGCATTAGGGTTTATCGGTTTCATCATTGGCAGCCACCTCAGTTTCCGTAAACTCCATAACGCTGGCCGTCGTATCTTCCTTATTACGATTTTTGATGTTATCATCACACCGATCCTTGTATATCTGGCCTTGTATTACATTGGAGGACTTTCGTTACCTGTAAGTCTTTTGATCGCTGTTATATCTATAACTACCGCTCCTGGCTCTACATTACATATAGTTCAGGAAAAAAGAGCGAAAGGAATTTTCACAAAAACCCTTCTTGCTGTAGTAGCTATCAATAATGTACTCACGATTTTTATCTTTTATATAGCTTATTATTTTCTCTATTACAAATTCGGAACTGGTCATGTGGAAGTCGCTGCCACTTTCGGAAGAGCATTTATTCTACTTCTGGAAAGCTTGTTAATAGGTGGTTCAGTTGGGTTTGCCTTGATCTACGCAACTGAAAAACGTAAGATCCGATCATCCTTTATGGCTCTGGTTATTTTAGCAATTGTCGTTACAGCAGGAACATCAGAATTACTGCATCTTTCAGGAATTCTATCCAGCCTGATATTAGGCACTATCATCACAAATTTTTCTCGATATCGCAAGACACTATTCAGTGCATTTAAAGATATTGAAGTAGAAGTATTTACCCTGTTCTTTGTATTGGCCGGAACACACTTTAACCTGGCTGCAGCAAAATATGCGGGTGTTGCAGGTTTGATCTTGATCGTTTCCAGATTAGTAGGGAAGACGTTGGCACCCACGTTGGGAGCCATCGTTGCAGGTAGTATTCAAACCATTCGTAAAAACATTGGATTGGCTTTGTATCCTATTGCAGGAGTTGCAATTGGACTCGTTTTGTTAATCGAAAATGATATCTTTTTAGCTGAATATGCTTCTGATGTAACAACCATAGTGCTAACAGCTGTCATTGTAAATGAGCTGCTGGGACCGATCTTCACTGGATTAGCAATTAAAAGAGCTGGAGAAGAAGATAAAAACAGGTTGCGTTTAATGGACTTCCTTCAGGAAGAATTCATTAAAATCGATCTTCAAACTACAGACAAGTGGGAAGCCCTGGATGAGATGGCTGAGTTCTTATATAAAACACATAAATCTGATGATGTTAGCTTATCTGACTTAAAGCATTCTATCATATCGCGAGAGAACGATATTTCCACTGGAATTGGTGATAATCTGGCCATTCCACACGCTATTGTTGATAGTGGACCAAAAATTCAAGGTGTTATTGGAATTTCACGTAAAGGTATCAACTGGGAATCCATTGATGAAAAACCGGTAAAGATTATCTTCCTTATCGCTACTCCTAAAGGTAACCACGAATTGCATTTACATGTGCTGGCCAACATCGCTAAGATCTTCGGCCATCATCCACACATCAAACAGCAGATCATAAAAGCAAAATCATCTGAGGAAGTTTTTGAGATCCTGCAGGCAGAAGAAGTTGAAGAGCTGAATCCTTTCTTTGAAGATTAATTCTTTTAATACCATAAGGTTAGTAGCCACCAATAACAATTAATTTCGACTATGCTTTTACAAAATAATAAAATAGTAATCATGTTATTAGCAGAAACAACTGAATACCTTTAATCACTTTTCGGGTAATTCTCGTAAAATCATTCTCCCATTTTCTCCTTCCATTTAACGATTATTAACAAGATCATGCATAAATCCAAATTTAAAGACGTGATTTTACATTACCAGAATCGAGATCGTCGCTTAGAAGCGATTTTTCAAAAAGGGGAAGAAGTCGAAGCAGTATTATCCTATCATGTGATAATATACATTATGTAAACTTGCGATAATATAGTTTAGTGCTTCTCTCGCATTATGTTAGGATTTACCTCATATATGGTATTGTCTTTAATTTATGAAATTTAATTACAACTGTTTTTCATCTTCCCCGTATTAAGATTTTCACCTATCACTAACTTGATTATTTCTAGAAATGTAATTTAATATTATGATCAGTTTTAAATTCTTGTATCAAATTTTTGCAGGAACTTTTTTTATAAACAGGGAATCTTCAGAAAAGAATTAATTGAACAAACTAATTAATTCAATTTTCTACAAAACACCCGAAATTGCGAAAAACGGCTTCTAAAGCTCGATCTTTTGTTAAGCAGTATGATTTATCATAAATTTTGGTGAAAATTAACAGAATTAGTAGATTTCAACTTAAATGGGGAATAAGCAGGCTTGAGGTTCTAAAATAAACGTGTTTGAAATACACACCTCTACCCTATTACAGTTGATCGGTAAATTAGTTAAAGAGTTAATGAGTTTGAAAAATAATATTATTTAAAAGAATTAAATCCCAAATATTTTATTAATCTCCTCTAATTACTGGCAGTCTGGCCTTGAGCCAATCCTTTAAACCACCTTCATATTCATATACATCTGTATATCCAAGTTCTTCCAGCCGACTGGCTGCATCAGTGGAAGAAGTTCAGCCAGGACCTGCACAGTATACAATCACTTTCTTATCTTTCTGTGGGATATTCTCCAGAGCAAGCTTATCAAATCCTTCCAAACGAATTGGTAGATTAATTGACTCTGGTATATGAACTTTTGCAAAACCATCTGGCCTTAAAGCGTTAACAAGTACAAAATCCTCTTTATCATCAATCAACTTCAAAATCTCATTTTTTTCAACCTGCTTCATATTATCTCCCAATTGATTTTCAAATTTTAATTACTAAATACTTAACTGATTGTCAACATTCATTTCTCTATTATTTCATAAATAATTCAACTCTCCCCTACTATATTTTTTTAATTCAACTTCAAAAGTAAATTCAATTTTAAATATTATGATGTAAATTGGTTCTACATATTAAACTCTATAAAACTTATTTCAAACAAAATTAATTTCTTTACAGTTTAAAAACGATAAATAAATTATCGAAAGGATAGAGAGAGGATTGATTAGCAATTTTACTGGAGTGTTTTAATGGAAGGAATAATCAATCAAATACTGCATTATCTGCTAGAGCAGAGAGGTTTAGATTTTACTGGCAACAGAGCTTCTATGCTGAAACGGAGAATAGCAAAACGATTGTTTACTACAAAAACAAAAAACTTCTCTGAATACTTTGAATACTTAATACATCATCCAAAAGAATTAGATAGCTTATTAAACATATTAACAATAAATGTAAGCAGCTTTTTTCGTGATCCATTGATGTGGGATAATTTTGATAAACATATTCTTGCCGAAATACTAAATGAAAATCAATCTCGAGAAACAATTCGCATCTGGTCTGCAGGATGTGCATCTGGAGAAGAACCTTACACAATTGCTATATTATTGAAAGAATTATTTGAGCTGGAAAAAAGAAATTACAAATCATATATTTTTGCAACAGATATTGACAATGAGACTATTATCAAAGCTAAAACAGCTTCATATAAGTTTGAATCGATAAAAAACATAAAATTAGGCTTTGTACAAAAATATTTCAAAATTTCTGAGGATGAATATAAATTAATCCCCTCAATTAAAAGTATGGTAGAATTTTCATTTTTCGACTTGCTAGATAAAAACAAATTTGCTCCTTCCGAAAGTATTTATGCAAACTTCGACGTCATATTCTGCAGAAATGTTCTTATTTATTTCAATATTAAATATCAAAATTTAATTTATGAAAAACTATACCGTTCATTAAAAAAGGGTGGATATTTGATACTCGGTGAAGCAGAAACTATTAGTAATAATTACAAACCCAAATTTTATAAATATAACGAATGCTGTAAGATTCACAAAAAAAGATAACTAAGATTAATAATGAAATATTAATAGTAAATTGTTATAAAGGAGATCTTGAAATGATAAATTCTGATAAAACTAAAGAACAGCTTCTAAAAGAAAATGACCGGTTAAAAGCACAAATTGCTGATTATAAAGAATCAGAAAAAAATGAAATTTTCTACAATACTATCCTTAATAATATGGGCGACCCTGTTTTTGTTAAAGATCACAAAAGCAGGCTACTACTGGTTAATGATGCTTTTTGTGAAATCTTTAATCTTACTAGATCAGAAATAATTGGTAAAACGCTTGCTGAAGAAGTTCCTCTAGAAGAGCGGGAACAATTTTTAGAGATAGATAAGCAGGTAATCTTAACCGGAAAAGAAAACATAACCGAAGAGTCGCTGACTGTTAAAGGTAATAAAACAAAAATAATATCCACAAGAAAGACAAGGTTTACAGATAATAATGACAATCAGTTTCTTGTTGGAATAATTCGTGACATTAGTGAACGCAAACAGGCAGAAAAGGTACTTAAAGAGAGCGAAGATAAATTCAAATCACTTGTAACCAATTCAGAAGGAATAGTCTATTTGATCGATAAAGATGGTTTTTTTTTACTATCAGAAGGTAAAGGACTTTCTCTGTTAGGATTGAAACCAGGCGAAGTTGTAGGAAAATCTGTTTTTGATATTTACAAAGATTACCCGGATATGCTGGAAGAGATGAAAAGAGTTTTCCAGGGTGAAACGATAAGTTCAGAAGTACTCATCGCAGATACGATCCATTTTAAAAACTGGTACAGTCCCCAATTATCTGCAAGTAATGAAATTATTGGTCTAATTGGATTGACAATTGATATAAGTGAGTTGAAACAGGCGGAAGAAGCACTTAAATTGAGTGAACAAAAATTTAAAAATCAAGTGAATTTTCTTGATACTATTATCAACCAAAGTCCATTTGCTATGTGGATTTCCGATGCAACCGGAACGTTGATCAGATCCAATCTGGAACTTCGTAATATCCTGAACGTAACCGATGAACAGATAGTTGGTAAATACAATGTATTGTATGATGAAAACCTTAAGGAACAAGGATTGTCTACCGCTGTGAAAGCAGTATTCGAAGATTTTCAACCGGCTCGCTTTGTTGTGTATTGGATAGGTGAAAAGGTTGGAAGAGACTTTGAGCATACAAACGTTAAATCTCTATGGATAGACGTATCGATGTTTCCGATAATTGATGAAAATGGAGATCTAATAAATGTAGTTTGTCAATATGTAGATATTACTGATCGCAAACAGGTAGAAAGTACATTGCGGGAGATTCATGCAAGGCACTCTGCATTAATAGAAAATATTGGTGATGTTATTGCCATTGTATCTGATGATGGTATTACGAAATATCAAAGTCCAAATATTGAGAAATGGTTTGGTTGGAAGCCGGAGGATCTTATCGGTACAAACGGCTGGGATATGATGCATTCGGATGATATTGAACGAATTCAGATAGAATTCAGTAAAATACTCGTAAAAGAAACTCCCTCGATAGTTGAATACAGATTCAAATGTAAAGATGGAACTTATAAATGGATAGAACTTACTGCCGTTAATCGTATCAACGATCCTGCGATTAATGGGGTGCTGCTCAATTACCATGATATCACTGATCGAAAATTAGCCGAGAAATCATTAAAAGAAAGTGAAGAAAAATTGAATCTCATCATCAATGCGTCTCCCATAGGAATTTGCACGGCTGACCATCTAGGTAATTTTTCAATGACAAATCCGGCATATGAACGGATCGTGGGTTATTCCAAAGAAGAATGCAGGAGTCTTTCCTTTTTTGATGTGACACATCCAAATGATCGTCCAAAGAACAAAAAGCTCTTCCAGGCCATGTTTTCTTTGGAATCAACAAATTTTTCCATTAAGAAAAGATATATCCGCAAGGACGGCTCTGAGATCGATGTGGACGTCCACGCTATTGGGATTATGGACACTGAGGGAAACGTAAGATTCGGGACCGCATTCGTCGATGATATTACTGAAAGCAAGAAAGCGGAAGAAGAATTGAAGAATCACCGAGATCATTTGGAAGAACTGGTTTTGGAAAGAACTGAAGATTTGAAAAAAAAAAACAAAGAACTGGATGCAGCGATGAAAGTATTCGTGGGCAGGGAACTCACCATCAGAGATCTACAGCAAAGGATCAAAGCGCTGGGAGGAAAAATATGAATAAAATCTCTTTTAAAAGCATCAGGACCAGATTAACATCCTGGTTTCTGTTTTTAGCTCTTATACCTCTCTTAGTTGTTCTCGTCCTTACCTATTTCCAAAGAGTACATGCAATAGAAGAACAAACAATAGATAAGCTTACTGCTATACGTAATTTAAAAGTACAACAATTAACCAGATGGATTGATGAGAGATCGGGAGATTTGAAAGTAATCTCGGGAGATTTTGAGACCAGGGAACTTGAAAATATCTTTGAGAAGAAATCAAAATCACCTCAGGATCTGGAAAAAATTGAAGAAGTGCGGGAATTATTTAAAAGGTTTCACAGGAATTATAATGATTATAAAGAATTATTTTTTATTGATGCTCATACTGGGTTGATTGAAATTTCTACCAACCAAGAATATGTTGGTGCAAACAAATCTCACAATTTATTATATACAGAGCCTTTATCAACCGGTGATATATTCATAAAAGACATTCATAAATCATCTACTACAAATCAGATTGAAATGACCTTCTCAATACCCGTATTAGGTATGACGTATAACAAAGATATAATTGGTGTATTGGTGCTGAGGATAGATTTGGAACATTTCCTGTACGATTTATTAGGCAACAAAGTGGGATTAGGCGAAACTGGAGAAACACTCATCGTAAATAACGATGTGGTTGCACTTAATGAACTTCGCTGGTATGAAAATGCACCTTTAAATCTAATAATAGATGCAGAAGCAGCTGTATATGCCGCACAAGGTAAAACAGGCATCACAGAAACGACCGATTATCGAGGTGAAAAAATCCTGGCAGCTTACACCTATATACCCCAAACGAAATGGGGTTTTGTCTGTAAACAGGATCTATATGAACTGCATACTCCCATAAGAAAGATGCTTATAAATTTTGTAATCATTTTCCTACTATCTGGAATAGTTATTTCTTTTTTCACATTACTTCAGAGTAAATCTATTTCCAAGCCAATAATCCAGATGAATGAAGTAGCAAAAAAAATGCAAGATGGAGATTACTCTATACGAAATCCAATAATATCAAAAGATGAATTGGGTTCTTTGGCTGCAGCTTTTAATAATATGGCAGATGCAACTGAGTCAAGATTAGATATTCAACAGTATGTGACTGACATTTCCGAAACTATGATCACTCAATCTTCAATGCAGGATTTTGGCTCTGCTCTTCTAAAAATACTAATGAATATCACAAATGCCAATATGTGTACATTTTATATCTTGAATGAAGCAACTTCGCAATATGAACATTTCGCTTCGATAGGAGCAAATCAAGAATTATTGAGATCGTTCGATGCCGTTAATCCTGAAGGAGAATTCGGTAATGCAGTTTCGGAAAAGAAAATTATCTATCTTAATAATATCAGCAATGAGACGATTTTTAGATATAGAACTACTGCCGGTGATCTGATTCCAAAAGAAATCATTACCATCCCCGTCATTATCGATAAGGCAGTTGTAGCATTGATTTCGCTGGCATGTCTTAATAAATTCAAAGCAGACACATATGACGTTTTGCAGCAATCGATGATCGGAATAAGTACTTCTTATTCGAATCTGCTGGCCAGTGAAAGAACCAGGATATTGGCAGAACATCTTAGTCAGATCAATCAACAGCTGGAAGCACAAACAGAAGAACTGCAGGAGCAATCTGAAGAAATGCAATCACAAACAGAAGAATTGCAGCATACTACAGAAGAGCTTCAGGAACAAAACCTTGAACTGGATATGCAGCGAAAGCAAGTTGAGGAAGCGAACCGATTGAAAAGTGAATTTCTATCTAACATGAGTCATGAATTGCGAACTCCGCTTAATTCAATAATGGCACTATCCCGCGTTCTGATAATGCAGGCAAAAGATAAATTATCTACAGAAGAGAATAGCTATCTGGAGATTGTAGAAAGAAATGGTAAACAACTTCTTTCACTCATCAATGATATTTTGGATCTATCCAAGATCGAAGCTGGAAAGATGGAGATGTATCCCACAGTTTTTTCATTGAATGGAATGTTAACAAATATCAAGGACAGTTTACAGCCGCTGGCAAAAGGCAAAGATTTAAACTTTACACTCGATATTGCAGAGAGCCTTCCCCAGATCGAAACAGATGAAGCCAAGCTACGCCAGATCCTGCAGAACATAGTTGGTAATGCGGTAAAGTTTACCGAAACTGGTGGTGTGGACATTAATGTGAACCATGATTTTGAAAACATAAAGATTGTTGTAAAGGATACCGGCATAGGCATACTAACCGAATCTCTTCCGTACATTTTTGAAGAGTTCAGACAAGTAGATGGAACATCATCCAGGCCATATGAAGGTACAGGTCTTGGCTTGGCAATTGCTGCTAAATTAGTTAAAGCCTTAAATGGAGATCTATATGCCGAAAGTGAACTGGGAAACGGTTCAACTTTTACAATAACAATTCCAATAAAATGGCATACAATTACAGAGCTGCAAAATACCATAATATCTAAACCGGGTAATATTTCAAAAGAGATCTTTTCACCAACTACCAAACTTTCTAACAAAAATGATAAGACAATATTGGTTATTGATGATAATCCTCAATTTATAGAGCACATTTCGAAATATCTGGAAATCGCAGGATATTATACGATAAGTACAACTTCCGGGAAAGAGGCTTTATCTCTTGCAGAAAAACATCATCCTTTTGCCATCACTTTAGATGTGGTGATGCCGGAAATGGATGGCTGGGAAGTACTGCAGGAATTAAAGAGAAATAACAAGACCAATGATATTCCGGTTATCGTTGTATCGATATCGGTTGATAGAGAAACCGGATTTGCCATGGGAGCAATTGGCTTCATTCAAAAACCTATTGATAAAACTCTGTTAGTGTCTGAAATTAAAAAACTTCACGATTGCCCCGACATGATAATGATAGTAGATGATAATGATTTTGATCGAGTTAATATGTCGGAATTCATCAAAGCTGAAAACATCAATACGATTATGGCATCAAACGGTAAAGAATGCATCGACTTGCTTAAAGAAAATATTCCCGATGTGCTTGTTCTGGATCTTGTGATGCCGGAGATGAACGGTTTTCAGGTGTTAAGTGAAATAAGAAAGACCAAAAAGACTAAAGATCTGCCGATTATTATTGTAACAGCCAAAGATTTGAATACCGAAGAAAGCAAATTGCTATCCGGCAAGGTTTCATCCGTTTTATCAAAAAGTGAATCTACCCCAGTGGAATTATACCATGAAATCAAACGGATCTTAGCCGAATTGGAAGAGATTGCACAGAAACCTGACAAGAAAGATTTGGCCCCGCGGATTTTAATCGTAGAGGATAATGAGTCTGTAATTATTCAATTGCAAGCAATTCTGAAGGAAAAATACAATGTTAATGTTGCCAAAGGTGGAAAACAAGCATTAGACTTTGTTTCTCATACAATTCCAGACGGCATAATTCTAGATTTAATGATGCCGGATGTAGATGGATTTGAAGTATTGGAAAATATTCGTAACAAAGATGAAACCAGAGAAATTCCAGTTCTTATTCTTACCGCCAAAGATCTAACAAAAGATGACCTGGCAAAATTGAGTGCCAATAATATTCAGCAGTTAGTTCAAAAAGGTGATGTAGATATTACTGAACTGATGCATAAAATAAAATTGATGTTTGAACCAGCAGGAAAACCAAAAAAAATAGATATTACGGAAATTGGAGATGTGCATCAGAAAGCAAAAGTTCGTAAAAAGAAGATTGTTGGATTGCCAAAAGTTTTAATAGTAGAAGATAATCCGGATAGTATGATAACAATAAAAGCAATTCTTGGGAATAAATATGCATTATTGGAAGCTGAAGATGGAGAAAAGGGTTTGAATAAGATCGTTAATGAAAAACCAGACTTGGTTCTATTAGATATTTCACTACCGGAAATGGATGGTTTTGAAGTCTTGAAAAATGTTAAGAAATCTGAAGAATTGAAGGATATACCATTAATTGCCGTAACAGCAAGGGCTATGATAGAAGAAAAAAAAGTCATTCTAGCTGCTGGATTTGATGATTATGTTTCAAAACCAATCGATAATAAAAAATTGCTTAAAGCTATCGAGAAGTGGCTGGGGAAAGAATGAAACGAGTTACGAGTTACGAGTCGGCTTGCAAAGCAAACGATCTCGAACGGGTTGCGAGACTTGAGTTCGTGGGAACAAAGTGACAGCGGACTTAAGAAGAGTATGAACAAGTTGCGAGTTGGTAAGAGGAGACAATGAAAAGCTATAAGGATCTTGAGATTTATAAATTGTCATACGAATTTGCCTTGAAAGTACACAAACGAACCATGAGCTTACCGAAGTATGAAATGTATGAGGAAGGGAGTCAGATAAGAAGATCTTCGAAGTCTATTAATTCTAACATAGCAGAAGGATATGGCAGGAGAAGGTACAAAGCTGACTTTATTAAATTCCTCATTTATTCACATTCATCTTGCAATGAGACATTATTGCATTTAAATTTTATCAAAGACACGCATGAAAATATAAAACAAAATTTGGGTGATTTAATAGCTGAATATGATTTACTCGGAAGTAAAATTAATAAATTTATTCAATATGTTGAAAGAGAATGGAAATGAACCCCGCAACCCGTAACTCGAAACTCGAAACCCGCAACTCGAACCATAGGAGATATTTATGAAAAAAATCTTAGCTATTGATGATAAACAGGACAATCTGATCTCGGTAAAAGCCTTATTGAAGAATTATCTGCCGGGTTGTGAAGTCTTTACGGCTTTGTCGGGGAAAAAAGGATTAGATGCTGCCAGAAGAGAAAAACCGGATACTATTCTACTGGATATTATCATGCCCGAAATGGATGGATATGAAGTATGCAAAATACTGAAAAGTGATCCCACAACAAAAAACATTCCCGTCATAATGCTTACAGCAATAAAAACTGATGCGCAAAGCCGTATAATAGGTTTAGAAAACGGAGCTGATGCTTTTTTATCGAAACCGATTGATCCAACTGAACTTGCAGCCCAGATAACCGTGATGCTGCGTATTAAAGCTGCCGAAGATGAATTACGAGCAGATAAAGCTAATCTGGAAGTGCTAGTACAAGAACGAACAAGTGAACTTACAGATAGTTATTATGATTTGAAACGGGAAGCTAATGTGCGAAAGCAAGTAGAAGAAGCACTAACAATTTCAGATCAACGTTTCAAACAAATCATTGAAAACTTACAGGAATGGATCTGGGAAGTGGATGCAGACGGTTTATATACTTTTTGCAGTGGAATGTCGGAAAATTTACTTGGGTACAAACCTGAAGAAATCATATGTCATAAATATTTTTATGATTTTTTTCTTCCCGAAGAAAAAGAAGAAGTTAAGAATGTTGTATTAAATTATTTCAGTAATAAACAAGCATTCCATGGATTCATCAACCGGAATTTGATTAAGAATGGTGAGATCGTTTGGCTTTCTACCAGTGGAGTTCCCATTCTTGATGATAATGGAAACCTACTCGGGTATCGAGGTGCTGATGTGAACATCACCAAGCGAAAGCTGGCAGAGGACGAAATGCAATTGGCGAAAGCCTTTCTCGACAGTGTTATCAACTCGATTGCAGATCCGATTTTCGTTAAGGATGACACTCGGAAATTTGTGCTTGTGAATGATGCTTTGTGTTCGATCGTCGGCCGCTCGAGAGAAGATCTTTTAGGCAAAAACGATGATGAAATGTTCCCCAAAGATCAGGCCGATGTTTTTCGAAAGGTGGATTTAAATGTATTGGAGACTGGCGAGGATAATTTAAATGAAGAATTACTGAGTAATCTGACCAGTGGAGAGATAAGCACAATTGTCACGCACAAGTCCCGTTACATTGATCCGGCGGGGAAACACTTTCTTGTTGGCGTGATCCGTGACATAACCGAACGTAAACAAGCAGATAAAGCATTGAAAGAAAGTGAAGAAAAGTATAAAACTTTATTTGAAACAGCACATGATGCGATTTTTGTGGCTGATCCTGCAAATGGAACAATATTGGACGTAAATAATAAAGCTTTAGAGTTAACCGGATATTCTAGAGACGAATTGATCGGTCAAAATCAATCTTTTATCCACCCTCAAAACTACAAAGAAAAATATACTGCAAGTTTTAGCGAAGCAATAAAGCATCGAGGCAGTATCTTTCATGAAGTAGAAGTCCTGTGCAAAAATGGTTCTACCGTACATGTAGAGATTAGTTCAGGTGGAGAAACAAATATAGGTAGTAGAGCTGTCCATATTGGAATTTTTAGAGATATTACCGAACGGAAGCAGACTGAAGAAAAACTGAAAGAAAGTGAAAAAAAATATCATGATATATTTGAAAATTCTATTTTGGGAATATACAGAAGTACACCAGAAGGTAAATATGAAGAGGTGAATCCTGCCTTTGCCAAAATTTTTGGTTATAATTCTCCAGAAGAAATGATTCTTGATGTTGAGGATATTTCCAAGCTCTATGTAAACCCAAAAGATAGAGAAAAGATAAAAGATGAATTTGCAAAATATGGATATGCAACAAATTATGAAACACAAGGACACCATCAATCTGGAAAATTAATTTGGATATCCATCAATGGCCAGCAACAGACGAAATCAAATGGTCAAGTCTATTACGAGGGCACGGTTCAGGACATCACAGAACGAAAACAAGCAGAACAAAGTTTGATGGCTAGTGAAGAGCGTTTTAGGACACTATATACAAACACTCCGGCCATGTTGCATTCACTTGATCCAGAAGGTAGGATAAGTAGTGTGAGCAAACTCTGGCTTGCAAAACTTGGATATGAAAAGGACGAAGTTATAGGCCATAAATCCATTGAGTTTCTATCAGAAAAATCACGTCGGTTTGCAGCAGAAATAAATTTCCCTAAACTCTTTAAAAAGGGTGCTGTTGATAATATTCCATACCAATTCGTTACAAAAAGTGGAGATGTACTGGACATCCTGTTATCAGCAATCTCAGAGAAAGATAATAATGGAAACATCATCAAGAGCATGGCAATTCTTGAGGACATAACTCAGCGCAAGAAAGCAGAAGAAGCTCTTCAAAAAAGTGAAGGACAATATAAAGATTTAGTTGAAAAGGGGAATATTGCTATTGCGGTTGATGATATACAAGGAAACATTATTTACTACAATAAACAATTTCTAAATCTATTCGGAATTTCTAAAGAAGAAATTCGAAGCAAAAGTCATAAACAATTTATTCACCCAGACAGTTTTGAAATGATTTCCAACTACCATAAAATGCGTATGCAGGGTAAATCAGTTCCATCCAGATATGAGTTTTTGGGGATTCGGAAAGATGGTTCTATAATAAATATTGAGATAGATGTTTGCGATGAAATAAAGGAAGAAGGCAAGGTTATTGGTACCCGATCCTTCATGTGGGACATAACTGAGCGAAAACAGGCGGAAGACAAACTCAAAGAAAAAATGAATGAACTTGAGATATTTAATGATGCAGCTGTTGATAGAGAGTTAATAGTTAACGATTTGCGAAAAGAGCTTAATGAGTTGTTAGCGAAATCGGGGTTAGAAGCAAAATATGATGTTTTCGAATAAACTTAATAATCTACTAATTAAGGTTTAATTTTGAAATTAAATTCTTGGAGAGTGAAAATGCAAAATTCTAAGAAAATTGCTGAACAAATCAGATTAAAAATTGAGTTTTATTGAACATATGATAAAAGAAATATAAAGGAATTATTGATGAATCTAGCACAAAACCAGGCTCTAAAAATTTTTCTAACTAGCATTATTATTTTATTTTTTTGTATCTTTGTAATTCATAAATATAACATTAAAAGCATCACAGATAATCACTTACAATATTCGAAAAATATTGTAAACGAAAGCTCCGTGAGTGTTGAGAGCCATCTTCTTCAAAAAATTAAAATGATCAGAACAATAGCAGTCTCTCCAACATTAGTGGAAGCATTGGAAGCAAGTAATGATAATTTTGGCAAACTCACAGCGCAGCAAAGAAATATGGATATTAAGCTAAAAAATGATAAATGGAAATCCATTAAAGATATAAATCATAAATTTATTACCAGCTATACGAACAATTCGGTTTCAAAGTACATACATTCTCTACAAGAAGCTATAAAGGGTGAATTCGGAGAGATCTTTGTAACAAATAAATATGGAGCTCTTGTTTCTTCTACAGCCAAACTTACAACTTTCGATCATAGTTACAAATACTGGTGGAAAGGGTCGTTCAATAACGGTGATGGGGCAGTATTTATTGATGATCGTGGTTATGATGAAAGCGTTGGCGGATATGTTCTTGGTATCGCTGTACCTATAAAAGATCGAAACGAGATCATTGGAATTCTTAAAGCAAATCTGAACATTTTAGGTTCTATTGATGAAATCATCACGACGATTAAGAAAGAAGATTCTGAACAATTATTTCTGATAAGAAGCGGAGGACTAATTGTATTTAAAGAGGGAATTGTACCTCTTAGTAAGAGAATTTCTAATGAAGTACTGGAAAGGATCGAGAACGATGAACAATCGTTTATCCTGAAAGATGATGGAATTTATTCTGTATCTGAAATTGGAATAACTGTGGATAGAGAAGGTTACAATTTTGGAGGAAGTTTCGAATCTATTGATCATAAAAAAGGCAACACTGGCGAGACATGGTTTGTCGTAGATTTTCATCCAATTTCTCATGTAATGAAACCCATAAATAGTAATTTTAAGATTTTAATCTCTATAGGTTTACTGCTTTCCATTTTTTTAGCGATTGTTTCTATGATCATTGGAAATCGTATTGCGAAACCTATAAAAGAAATAATAAAGCAAACACAGAAAATTACTGATGGAAATTATGAAACTGAAGTTGTTATCAATAGAAATGACGAAATAGGCCAACTTGCATTATCCTTAAATAAAATGACGAAAAATCTGAATGAGACGACAACATCACTAGATAATCTGAATGCTGAAATAGTAGTTCGCCAAAATAAGGAGAAAGATTTATTGAACGCTGCAAAACGCTGGCAGGCAACTTTTGATGCTTCCCAGGATATAATTTGGTTACTGGGTAGTGACCATGTGATTATGCAATCGAATAAAAAAGCAGAGGAATATTTTAACTTACCTCTCGATAAAATTATTGGTAAGAAATGCTATACTATTGTTCATACGACACAAGAACCTGATCAAGATTGTCCATATGAACGAGCAAAAAATAGTTTAACTCGAGAATCCATGGAATTGAATATTAATGAAAAGTGGTTCGAAATAACAATTGACCCAATAGCAGATTCTGATGATAAATATGTTGGTGCAGTTCATTTTATTCGAGATATCACTATTAGGAAAAACATTCAGAATGAAATTTCAAACAAAACTAATGAATTAGAAAAACAATTTGAAAAAAGTGAGAAACAGAGAATTGCAAATTTAGTAATACTTAGCGATCTAAATAGAAGTACAAAAAAACTGAAGACAGAGGTTTCAGAACGTATTCAAGCAGAAGAAATACAAAAGACATTGTTCGAAATTTCGAATGCTTTGAATATAACTGAAACTTTAGCTGAGCTTTACGGCAAAATTAGAGATTCTCTGGGAAATGTAATTGATACCACCAATTTCTATATAGCCTTGTACAATGAAAAAACAAATATAATCTCATTTAGTTATTATGCAGATGAATCGCATGATAAAAAAGATTATCTGCCACCCAGTCGTGTTTTTGGCAAAGGTTTATCCGAATATGTTATTTCAAGCACCAAACCGTTGTATGCAACAAAGCTCATTCAGGATAAACTGGCTGAACAGAATAAAATTGAATTAATTGGGACCCGATCTGAGATTTGGCTGGGTGCTCCTCTAAACGTGAACAATCAAATTATCGGTGTTATTGCAGTTCAAAGCTATGTCGATCCAAACCTATTCACTGAAAAAGATCTGGAAATATTAACTTTTATTTCTGAAGAAGTTGCTCGAGCTATAGAACATAAACAAGCGGAAGAACAGATTAAAAAAGACCTGGAAGAAAAGAATACACTTCTACAAGAGTTGTATCATCGCACCAAAAACAATATGCAGGTAATTTCTTCAATGTTGCGGATTGAAGCAAGACGTTCTGATAGTGAAGTTCTTAAGGCATCTTTCAAAGAAATTACCAGTAAAATTAATACAATGGCACTGGTACATCAAAAACTATACCAGGCCAAAGATCTTTCCAGAATTGATCTGAGTGAATATATCCGTGATCTTACTCTTTTAATTACAAGAGGATATGGCTTACAAGCAGAGAATGTAACGTTTAAGTATGAAATGCAAAATATATTTGTATTGATAGATACTGTAATGCCTCTTGGCTTGGTCTTAAATGAGTTGATAACAAATATCTTTAAACATGCGTTTCCTAAGAATAAAAAAGGTGAGATTAGTATTGAAATGAAGCTAGATTCTGATGATGTGATTAACATATTTCTTTCTGATAATGGTGCCGGGATAAAAGATAATATCGATCTTAAACAAGTAAAATCTATGGGGCTGCAGACAATGTATTCATTAGTAGAACATCAATTACAGGGCAGTGTCGAATATGAATCTGAAAATGGATTAAAATGGCATATAAAATTGAAAGATACAATAAATACCAAGAGAGTGTAACATGGCTAAAAACTTAAAAATCTCAATTGTAGAAGATGAAGCTATTATTGCCCAATTTCTAAAAATGGAATTGGAATATGAAGGTTATATTGTAACCGGTATATGTTCAAATGGTAAAGATTGTATAGAGGCTGCAAAAAACATGGATACCGATGTTCTTCTTATGGATATTAATCTAAACGGTGCAATAGATGGAATTGAAACAGCAAAAGAAATTTTGAAATTCAAGGAAGTTGCGATAATTTTCATGACCGGATTTTCTGAAGAACTTGTTAAAAAAAGAGCCTTAGAGCTTGAACCAGCAGCATTTTTAAGTAAGCCGATTGAAGTTGAAGATTTGATGCCAATACTGGAGAAACTAAATTGACCATAATACAACAACTTAACAAAGACGAATCAGAATTGATTCACTCAATCTGGACACAGAATCCGTTCATTTCATTTGTTCTGTTCAAAGGATCAGCTTATGAATTCAATTTCACCGAAGTGTGTGAGCAAGTATATAGCGATGAATCTAATAAAATTGAAAACATTAAAAGTATAATTGAACGTTACAAAAACATGTATAAATATATGAGAGTTGAAGAAGGAAGAATATTTAAAAACAATTCCGATAATATAATGAGTTCTGCATAATGCTAATTTTGTCTTTGCGAAAAATCTTACGGAGGATTTCTGTTGAAGCAATCTACTCTTCTAAGCGAATAATATATAGAGAGATTGCTTCGTTTGTAATTGCAAGAAGCAAACTCGCAAAGACAGTAATATGTGACTTATCCATCAAAACACTCTATTATGCATAACCTTCCGAAAATATATTAAAAGGAGGAGAGAAATGAAAAAACTTAGTGGAGCTACTCTGCTGATTGCCAGCACTATTATTTGGGCTGCTGTAATTGTTGGTTGTGCTGCTGTATTACGCGGAACGGAATACAAAGAAGCTGTTACCAGAATTCTCTATATTGGTGTTATCATCCACATTCAGCTTTTTAACATGTTGCTGCTATGGACCAGGAAAGAAAAGAAAACCGGAAAGCCTGTAAATTATGCCGGAATCACTATCATCCTTAGTGCTGTGATCTGGGGTGGAGTTATGATAGCATCATCGATGGTACTGAAAGGAACTGAATATAAAGAAGATGTAATGAAGATCATTCAAGGAGCTTCTTCTGCACATCTGCTGTTTATCTGGGCTCCAATTGGCATAATGGGTAATAAAGTAATGAAAAAGCTGAAAAAGCAGAAAGAAGATACAGCAGAGAAAGAATCCCAATAATTTCAAAATTTATGTGTTCGGGCAGGTCATGTTCGGGCAGGTCGCGACCTGTCCCTTCGTCTTCAATCATCAATATCTAAATTAACATCTTCACTATCTTCTTTATATATTCCTGTTTTCAAATATTCCAATTTCAAATTTACCGTGGAATCACAGTATTAAAAAAATAAATGAGTCATTTTGCCACATATTGAGTCGAGATGAGGACAATGATTAACTAGATCTGTTTAAAACAAAGCGTTACAAACAATACTGAACACTACTTAATCCTTTGCAACAATAGAAGTTAAGATAAATACTAACCAGCATCCTGCAAATGGTATTCAAATTGCATTTAAAAAATGTAAATTATACATTGGGGGAATAGTGAAAAAATTTCGAAAATTTTTGATTTGTATGGGCTTAATAGCAATTATTACATCTATGAATGCAATTGAAAAAACAAAGGATAATAAGCTAATTGCTGTTATACTTCCCTTCACATCTGCTTTTAAAGGTATCGCAGATGAACAGAAAGAGGCGATTGATTTAGCAATGCTGGATTTCACAGATTATAGTGTGATCTATAAAGACAGCAAAAGTGATGCTGCTGGCGCAGTAACAGCTTTCAATGAATTATTAGCCATGGATAAGCCACCATTTGCTGTTATCAGTTGTGCCAGCTGGGTAGCCACAGCTCTGCATCCTTTGGCAGCCGAAGCGGATATTTTTCATATTGTAATAGCCAGTGCAGATTTTAAACGACCTGTTCCAAAACACACTATCAGATTCACTATCGATGCATCACAGGAAGAAAAGCAACTTTCAAATTACTTGAATAAGTTCAAAAGGATCGCTATTTATAATATGGACAACAGTTATGGAAACGGTTGGAAAAAGACAATTGAAAATAATTTTAAAGATAGAATAGTCGAAGTAATTGCCTACGATCCAAAGAATAAAGATTTCACCAACGACTTAAAAATTTTAAAAGATGCTGATCCAGACGCACTTGTATTGTTAAGTGCCGGAAATGGTGCTCTCATCGCTAAACAAGCACGGCAATTGGGGATCACAGCCCAGTTTGTAGGAACTCGTCCGATCGAACGACCAGAGCTTTTAGTAGAATCAGAATACACGAATGGTCTGGTATTCACCTACCCAACATACAATGAACACCATCCCATGATTGCATTATTTACCAAAAATTACGGTAATGCACCTACAATTTTTGGTGTGGAAGCTTATGACTCAATAACTAGTTTAATTACTGCTACCAAAGCAAGTAATCTCAGTGCGGAAGCGCTTTTCGATTGGTATTCTGGAACAACATATACGGGTGCTTTGGGAGAAATTCATTTTGATAATATTGGTGACGCTCATTATCCTTACATGTACAAAGAGATCTATAAAGGTAAATTTATAACGGCTCCATTCCAATATGAGATGTTGCTAAATGATGCAAAGTTGGTAATCGTAAAAGCATTCAATCAACTAGAAAATAATGATATGCAATTGGAAGAAAGTCTATCAGATTCAGATTTTTATGGTAAAATTATCAGCAGGAAAGTGACGAACTTTCCAATCGAAATGTGGATAATGAAACAAGACGGAACTATAATTTATGATGATAACAGATCAGAGATCGGATTGAATATATTTACAGATGAGATCTATGCAGCATATCATTCTTTGCTGGAAGTCGCTCGTAAAATGTCCTCTACAAATAATGGAAAGGGTGAATACACCTTCCTGGATATAAAAATGAAAAAGAATGTCACCAAAAAAATAATTTGGACATCAATTAACCTGAATGGTAACGAATTTAGATTAGCTTTAACTCATTTAAAGGATTTATAAAATATAAAGAAATACGAAAGGGCAGGTCTTCCAGACGTCCAGACGGGAGTTCCTCGACAGCTAAGCTGGCAGGGACTTCAGAATGGAGCAATTAAAATTCCAAACTCTTTGCAAGCGAGGGAGCCCGGTCTTTCAAATTTTGTTTGTCATGAATTTCTGTTATTAATCAAATAATAGTTTAGAAAACTCACTTTCTTCAAGATACTTTTCGTATTCTCTTAATGTTACTACATAATCTTTAAATTCATCTGGATACGTTGAAATCAGATCTATTGAAAATAAATTATCTTCTTTCCTGCCAACATAATTGCAGTACTTTGAAAATGACCATTCTTCGGCTCGTGATACTATACCAGCTTTCACAGGGTTATAGTGGATATATTTACATAACTGAATTAGATAATTATCATTTGTAATTAGACTGTGCTGCAGTTTTGAAGCAAATAATTTACCTTTGCGTTTGTATTTTGCATTGAAATGCATTGCATAAGAGGTTAGAAACTTATTGAAAATCTTGTACAATGGTATTTCTGAATTTTGTTTTAGACAAAAGTGAAAATGGTTTGGCATCAAACAATAAGAGTAAATTTCTATTTCTTCGGGATGATAATTTTCTTTAAATTTATTCAATAAATATGAGTAATCATCATCATCCCTGAATAGATCGGTTTCAGCAACAGAATGATTATAAATGTGAAAAATTGAGTTTTCAATGAAATCTTCTTTTCTACTTCTCATTAATTTCTCCTTCCCAGATAGGACTTCCGAATTGATCAACAAAATTCCAAACACCCTTCCTTCGTTAGGATGTCCGGTCTTTCTCCAGACGGGAGTTTGCGGGAACAAAGTAACAGCGGACTTCAGAATGGAATTTAACTGAAACCTGGAAGTCCCTTTCTCGTTTCACTCGCTATGAACTCCCTTCTTCACAATCCCCTTAAAAACTCCGGACGTACATTCTCAGGATGCTTAATGCCCTGATCGATATCAGATAGGATTTTCTCCCTATCGCGACTGAGACGGCCTTTTAGGGGTAGATAATTGGAAGCGTGATTACTGCGGAAGACACAATTCTTTACATCATCACTTATATTCTCGATCAACAACTTCATTTCACGCAGAATTCCGTTAGACGTTTGCGGAATAAATTTACCAGATTGTGCATCCCTGGCGACGTCTGAACCTTCCGGGAACATAAGCGCCAGGCAGGAAATATACCATACAGGAAGTGAACCTTCTTCTATCACATGAACCGGACTAGCGCGATTTACCAGATCGGCTGTGTCTACAATATGTTCGTAGGCCAAACCTTCGGGATCTAATATGTGCTGTTCTGCTTGTTTGTTATCATTTCCAGTTAAACCCAGAATTATCGTACCCGAAGGTGTTATGCCAGACCGGAAGCATTTATGAAAAGCTGCGATGATCTCATCTGCTGTAACCCTCTTCCCCGCTTTAGCCAGCTGCTCGTTATTGCCGCTCTCGATACCGATATACACGATTTTGAGTCCGGAGTTGCACAGCGACTTCAATTCCTCATCGGTTTTTGCTAGGATATCTTTGGCGTGGGCGTAAGTGCCGATACGATTTAGTTTAGGAAATAGCGACATGGCATAATTGGTAAGCTCCAACAGCTTGCTGTAAGGAATTACCATGGCATTACCATCCAAAAAGAACATTTTGCGCACATCCGCACCATAAATTTTTCGGGCTGAATCCATATCTTGTTTGATATCGGCCAATTCCCTTATCTTGAACTTCTTCATATTGGCAAAACAGAAACTGCATCTGTAAGTACAGCCTTCCGTTACCTGGATCAGCAAACTACCTGCTTCACTTGGCGGCCGGTAAACCGGCTCTGAATAATAGATTTCTTGTAAGTGCATAAATAACTAATTTCCTAATATTATTATATTTAAAACTTCGTATACTTCTTGGCATTTCCTTTTGCTTTTTCTATGGGATATTTTTCGGCATTTTTTAGCATCTTATCATTGGCTGCTTCTATTGGGTCAATTCCCAGTTCATCACACAAACGCAGCAGGTAAACAAATGTATCACCAATTTCATCTTTCACTTCATCGAAAGTTGTTTCATCCAGATCTCTGCTTTCCTCAGCAGTTTTCCATTGAAAGTGTTCCATTATCTCAGCTGTTTCTATACTCAGAGCCATTACCAAATTCTTGGGTGTATGAAATTGCTCCCAGTCTCGTTCCTTTATAAATTTCCTGATCTTAAATATGAGATCTTTCATAGTTTTTCCTTTTAAATAAAAATATTAATTCATTTTTAAAAACAAATTTACTTTCCTATTGTCAAGTTCAAAACCAAATCCGAAAAAAAGTTTCATGTTAACACACTGTTCTACTGAAAGGTCTTTCATCTGAAATGCTTTGACAATTAATTTAATACAAAAACATTCAACACTAGAATCAATAATACAAAGGAAGAAAAATGAAAAAGGTACTAAGAGTAGTTTGTATTTTAATATCGTTTGCTACTGTTGCAAGTCTTAGCGCACAATCGTATTATGCACGCAGCAATTTGGGAATTGGGCTCAGTACCGGCTTAATAACAGTTGATGAAAAATCTTATAACGTAAATGCATTGGGGTTATCGCTTCTAAAGAATTTTGATCTTGCTACAGGCAGAACCATTGTGAATGGTAATACTCTCAACGTTTATAGCTTATCTTTATATCTAAAAGTAAATCAGACCCGCTGTTCTTTCCCGCTTTATCAATTGCAGTGAGTCATTATTCAAAAAATAATACCCAAGCTAATTTAAACGCCAGTTTGTTTGTGAAATTATCCAAAGATGACACTCACGTAATATATTTGGTACCCGTGTAACTGCCATGGGTAGAGCAGAGCGTACTAACGATGCAATGCAATTATATTTTTCCGGAGCATTTTGTGTTGGATTTTTTCTCAGTTATCGTGTTTCTACCAATCTGGAAGCCAGCGCCACAATTCTCGAACACGCAGAGATTGGAATTTCAGTTGGATTATTCTTTGAAGGAATACGGAGTTGATGGGTTAAAAAGGATATGCGTGTAAGCAGAAATCCAGACGGGAATTTCTCGATCACGGCTTGCTGGAAATAGTGAATTCCGAATGGACAATCAAATTTGCAACTCTCCATATTCGCTGGAAAGTCGCATGTTATTTCTGCAGAAGTTTAGCAACAATGGTCTTGCGAAGGAAGATGATAAAAAAAAGGGAAAGTCGTCGCCTTTCCCTTTTAACAGTTTCTAAAATAATTTATCTATTAGAAGATGAACTCTTAGATTTAAATACGTTTTCAGGTGTTATACAGCCACCCGGTTCCAGTTCGAAGTTAATTGTAGCATCATCGGTCAATTCTACATCTTCAACTCTAACTGCAGGATAACTGCCTGGTTTATTAGCGATTCCGTCATAAACGCCTGCTTCCAGATCAGAAATAACATAGTAGCCGCTGATATCGGTAGTTACATTTACAACTGCACAACCACCGTTTCCACCACTTCCACCATTGCCGCCGTTTCCACCATTACCACCGTTTCCACCATTGCCACCATTGCCACCGCAGCCACCGCCGCCGCCTATTCCTTCACCAAGAACAAATTTTACATTTGCTCCTTCGATAGGTTCACCAGTGCTTGCATCTGTAACATACCCATCAACAGTAAGGGCAAACATAATTGCTGCTGTAAATGTAAGCATCGCAAGTAACATCATTGTTTTTTTCATTTCTTCACTACTCCTTTCTTTTTTAACGACACCTCTATAATAAGCAGTTGGTGTGCCAAACTTATTTAATATTGTGAAATATCTTTTTTACTCATGCTAACAACATAATTTTTAATATGTTATGATTAAGAAATAAAATTAAGAATTTCCTTAATCCAAATTTATTGAAGATCTACTTGTTTCATTTATGTTACCATAATTCCGATAAGAAAGATCATTACATTACTTTAAATATCTTATTCTCATATTATTATTAGTCTTATGATTGTCGTATCTTTTATGTTTCATGTAATCTTTTATGTTACAGTGAATTTTTATTTATTTTTCCAGAGAGCCGACTCTTAGTGCCTGAGTAAAGAAGTGAGATCGTTCTGCAAGCAGAGCCGACTCTTGAGTGCAGAAGTGAAGAAGTGAGATCGTTCTGCAAGCAGAGCCGACTCTTGAGTATGGAAGAAGAGCAAGAAGAAGATGATGGGCTTGTAGGAAAAGCGAGTAAGAGTATAAGCGTAGTTGTAAGGAAGCTTAGTTTTGTAAATAAGTCATTGGCCCACCCCCTATCTACACTAAGTATTTGACATTATAAATCATATTGCTCATTATTGTTAACGGTAGTTATTTAGTTTAAGAATTATATAAATTGAGTGCTTTAGTGAGGAAATTAGTGATCTCTGTCTTTGCGAGTTTTCTTCATGCTGTCGCATACGAAGCAATTATTAAAAATATCTATAAGCCAACAATATAGATTGCTTCAGTAGAGTTCCTCTGAAGATGTTTCGCAAAGACATATTTTTTTTCTCATTTAACTTAACTTATTTATTTTCAAAGAGTTTCACTCATTTTTAAATAACTAAAAATCATGGTACTTCCTATAAAAGTGTAGAGATTCTGACTCATCTAGGTTAATATGCTACTATTTTTGTTAGGAAATATCTATATATTTCTGCTTGCAGTTTTCTTTTCTTTAATTGACACAAACTTTGTGAATAATTTTACTGCAAGTGTAATTGAATTAATAAGTAAATGTTGAAGTTTTTCATAATAGAGTGTAAACAGAAAACAGTTCGATGTGTCTTTGCGAGATTTATTTCTTGTTAATGCAATCGAAGCAATCTCTATAATTTTCTATAAGCCAACAATATAGATTGCTTCAGTAGAGTTTCGCTGAAGATGTTTCGCAAAGACATATTTTTTTCACAAAGAACGAATTAGAAATAATAAAACTGTTAGGAGGCGTAATGTCTAGATGGGAAAATGTTGAATCGTTATTTGCAATGTCCACCGAACTCAAGAATCATGATAAATTCCTGGAGATATTTACTAAACCAAAGAATTATCTACCCCAATCAGAGCAGGAAAAGATTGAATTCGAAGAGTTTTCTTTAGTAGCAAGCAGCATGGCAATTCTCATTCATATTGCTCTGGCAGATTCTGTATTAAAAGGTGAAGAGCGAGAACAAATAGTTACAGATCTTCTCTATCAACTGGAACAGCGACCCTATGAATTTAGTAAGTTGTCCGAAAAATTTGGAAAAAGTGAAAGAGAGATCATTTCTAAAATGTTCGATAAACTCGCCAATGATTACTTAGAAGACTTGGTAGATCTGGATAAGATCATCGATACGATCTGTATGATCTATCAGAATAATATGGAAAAGAAATTTTATATAATCCGTCTTTGCTATTTTTGTGCTTTATCCGATTATGACTTTGATGATGCTGAACGTACTGCCATTAAAGATATTGCGGCCAAACTTAATATTTCTACTGATGATATGTACAGAATAGAAAATGAAGTGAAGCAAGAAGTAATAGTCGTTAGGTGATGAGTTTGAAAAAGTCACTTATATTATTAATCATTGTAATTTTGCTTTCCGGCTGTATTCCAGGTGACGGGAAACACACCAAAGAAAAACCTGCAGGATTATTATGGGGCATCTGGCATGGCTGGCTGGCTCCGCTTTCGCTGATCATTGGAATCTTTAATAGTGTTGTTCGAGTTTATGAAGTAAATAGCAGCGGCTGGTGGTATGATTTTGGCTTTTACATCGCAATTATCGGAGGATTTGGAGGGCTTTCACTTTCCCGCAAACGAAAGAAAAAGAAATAGAAATACCAGCAGAATTTATAGAATTACTTGGTTTCAACTTGACATCACAGTTTGAAAAGAGAAATTCAATTTGCTTACAGAGATATAATCCAAATTTTCTTTGAAAGCTAAATGATAATTCGGAAAGTAATAGAGTAACAGGAGATATTATGAAGAAACTGATGGTAGTTGTATTGCTGCTTTGCAGTTTTATTTTAAGTGCCGCAGAAGAAGAAACCGTTGTCCATAAGATCGTGGTTATCCCTTTTCAATCTTTGGGAATAGACGAGATCTCGCTAAAGTCGGCAGAATCGCTGCTTAAGAATGAATTAGAGCAGATCACAAATTTGCAGGTTTTATCATCATCTTTAACGATGAATGCAATTGGCAGCAACAGGATTACAGAAGTAGAAGATGCTGTAAGGATCGGAAACGAAATGCTGGCAGATCTTGTTTTGATAACCAGTTTGAATAAACTGGGAGAAAAGGTTATTATTCAATACATTGTAGTCGATGTTTATCGTGAGATTTCCATCCTAGCAGATAATGTAACTGCCCAATCCATTGAGAACCTGGATATGATAATGAAGCGGATAGCCATGAGTATTCGAGACGGAAAAACTTTGGATGAGACTATAGAAGTTGGAACCATAACCGAAACAGAATCAAAGGTTTCAAAACGACGCCAGGGTTTAAAGTACTTTGGTCTTTCCTTTGGTTATCTATTTCCTATGAAAGGCTTTGATGGTGAACGAGAAAGGAAGATCAGTTTCGATACCCGTACCGGTTTTGAAATGGATAACAATATGACTGTTGGTTTACAATTGGCTTATCGTACAGGTTTTGCTTCTAACATCTATACGCATTATCTATTTTCGAAATCAGATTTTTGCCCTTACGCTGGTGGTGCAATTGGCTTTCACTGGGTTGCTCATGATAAGGATCGTAAACGCGGCGATGGTTTTGAATTAATTGCCAGTACAGGACTTCGAGCATTTAGAACTTATAATTTTCAGGTTCTTCTCAATCTGGATTATTCCATAACAATGAATGATTATGACGATCGCTCTCTTGTATTTACGATCGGATTGATGAAGTAGTATTTTAATTTTAGTTTTTAATTTTCCAGCATCCTGTTTTCTAGCATCTAAGCCCCTGCTTCTCGTATTCCCAGCCTCTAGTGTCCGAGCCCTTGCTTGGATGCTTTTTTTTTATTGGCTTCTAGTATCCGAGTCCCGGCTTAGATACAATTTTGTAAAAAACAAAAGCTGCGAAGACAAACTTCGCAGCCAGTTTTTTATTTTCATTTTCCCAAGTTGATCATAGGAACATTCTATTTAACCACTTATCGCTAATTCTTTAATTAGAACTGAAGCTGTTCCGAATGAGCTCATATCAAATTTGAAGTTATCTGCAATCATTTCTACATCATTCATCATTTGCAGAAAGTTTCCTGATACTGTAAATTGTTTAAGAGAGTGTTTGCGTTCTCCATTTTCATAAAGAAAGCCTTCTCCTGAAAGTGAGAAATCACCGGAAATTGGATTAGCACCGGAATGCATTCCCTGCAGAGCAACTATTTCTATTACTTCATCTTTAGCGGCCAGTAATTCACTTTCTTTATGTGTACCTGGTTTTAGAATAAAGTTTGATGAGGAGATACCTAAACTTCCTTTGTAACTTCGACTACCGTTTCCGGTAGATTTTACACCATCTTTTCTGGCTGTTTGAGTATTATGCAAAAATGATTTTAATTTACCATCTTCTATAAGAACTGTGGATTGTGACGGATAACCCTCGCTGTCAAATTTTCTTGAGGAGGTTCCTTCGGAGTGCAAAGCATCATCTAAAATCGATACTTTTTCATTGGCAATTTTTTGTCCCATCTTCCCTACCAGCATGCTGCGGCCTTCCTGTACAGCTTTGGCACTGAATACTCCAGAAAAGGTAGATAGCATTGAAGCCATCATTTCATTATTCAATACTACAGAATAAGAACCTGATTTAATTTGTTCTCCACCCAAAAGTGCGGTACTTTTTTCTACACTATTCTTGGCCATTTTCTCAGCATCAAATTTACTGAAATCTCGGCCAATTGCAAATTCCAAACCTACACGTTTATCTTCATCCTGTTGTGTAAGAGCTCCTACATAACAAAAAGCTGTATTCTGCTTTTCTTCTTTGTCCAATCCTTTGCTATTGGCTATTTTCACATAGCCTGTAGAATCTCCATAAACTGCATAAGGTACATTGAATACACGCTTATCAGCAGCTTTGGCAAATTTTTCCAGATCTTTGGCAATAGCAATTTTATCATTAACATCCACATCATTCAATTTCTCGTCATACATATCAAGCTGCACATTTATATCAGGATGATTCTCCATGACTTCAGCTTCATCATCTTCACTATATTTAGCATTTTCAAGTGCTTCATCTACGATCATTTGAAAAGCTTCTTCATCGAATTTTTCTGTATAAGCATATCCGGTTTTTCCATCTTTTATCACTCGCACGCTTAATCCTTTGGAATCGGCATAACTGAATGATTCAATGTTCTGCTCATTGATCTTGGTAGAAAAGGAGTTTCCAGCTGAAAGAAGGATTTCAATATCATCAGTTTTATCTTTAGCATATTCGAATATTATTTTGAATTCATTATTATACATGATCCCTCCTACTTCCTACCACCGACGAGTATCTCATCGATCTTCACGGCAGGTTGTCCTACATTAGTTGGAATACTGCCGCTTACAGAACCGCACATTCCCTGTGCCTGTTCCAGATTATTTGCTACCATACTGATCTTCATGAGTGCATCTGCCCCATTTCCAATAAGAGTCGCTCCACGTACTGGTTCAGCTATCTTACCATTGCGGATTATATAACCTTCACTTACAGCGAAATTGAAGTTTCCGGTTCCCGGCATTACAGAGCCGCCACCCATTTTCTTGGCATAAATCCCATAATCAACCGATGATAAAAGATCATCCAATTTACTTGTTCCATTTGCAATATATGTATTTCTCATTCGAGAAGCTGGAGCAAATTTATAAGATTGGCGTCGACCGCTTCCAGTTCTGGCATAACCTGTTTTGATACTGCCCATTTTATCTACCATATAAGATTTTAAAATTCCGTCTTGAATAAGAACAGTTTTCTTAACCGGCATTCCTTCATCATCAATGTTTTCGCTGCCCCAGGCATTGGGAATAGTGCCGTCATCCAGTGCTGTAACAATTGGATTGGCAATTTGTTGATCCATTTTACCGCAAAATACTGAAGCACCTTTGGCAATCGATGTGGTTTCCAGGGAATGACCACAGGCTTCATGAAAGATAACTCCTCCAAAACCATTGTCGATCACAACCGGAAATTTTCCACTTGGAGCAAAATCTGCTTTAAGCATTATTAAAGCTATATCTGCTGTAGATTGTCCCATTTTTACCGGATCAAGAGAATTAACGAATTCATAACCCATATGTCCGCCAGGACCAACTCCTGCAGATTGTTTTTCGCTTCCACTAGAAGCTATAGATGTAACTCCAACTCGAGTATAATTCCTGCTGTCTTCTGCCCACAAACCTTCACTGTTTGCAATCATAACTTTCTGCATTCTTTCGGTGAAATAGATATCTACTTGAGAGATCTTATCGTTATAGTTTCTCGATGCAGTATTCACTTTGCGCATAAAATCTATTTTGTCACTTTTGGCTACTGTATTATTCGGTATTGATATAGGATGTATGTTTTCAAACTCAATCTTAGTGAGATCAATAGGTTTGATAATGTTTATTCCTTGAGCGGCCTTACTTACAGCCTCTGCAGCTGAAAGGAGTGACTTTTCACTAAGGTCGTTTGTATACGCGTATATTGCAGTTTCTCCATAAAAAACTCTTACGCCAGCACCGTAATCTTTTCCAATGACATTTTGTTTGGTTTTGCTGTCGTTAAATTGAATGCGGGAATTGTAGGTATCTTCTACGAAAACTTCTGCGAAATCCGCACCATTGGAAAGAGCTTTATCGATGACTTTTTCGACAAGCTTCTTGTCTAACATCTTTCCTCCTGTTGTCTTAATTTATTTTTATGTGTTTTAAAAATTTATAAAAGGCTATGGTGTCAAGTAGAACTCTTGAAAGCGTTTGTAAATTGCTATCTGTATATTAATCTATTGTAACTACAAAGAATTTATTTTCTTCAAAAATGTTAGTTAGGATTACTTCATTTGCATCAGATACTGTTGTTTCCAATGTCCAGCTTTCTCCTGGAAATTCTGCTGCTGGATCGCTGTTGGAATAGACCATATATTCATAACCCTCGTTATTCCAGCTTATCTTTATTTCAGTGTCGTTATTTATCAATTCTATCTGCACATTTTCTGGAGCAGCTAATTGTGGGAAGACAGATCTGAAGGCATTTAACTTACCATAACCAAATCGTTTATTCGGTTCAGTTCCATAAGCAGATGTATAAATGTCTGTAAAGGCATAGTCAGCTAATTGACTCCGAGCTTGCTCTGGAGATAAATTGGGAAATCTTTGCAGCATCAAAGCCAGCGCTCCTGCAGCGTGAGGTGCTGCACCACTTGTACCACCCAGAGAAGAATAAGAGTTTACAGCAATATTGTCAGCTGTATAGGCATAAGTTGGAGCAGAGATCTCTGGTTTTTGCCTGTCATCAAAAGTTAAACCTGCACTTGATCCACTGTAAATACTACCATTTGATTTGCTGTGCCCAGCTACACTTATGCAATCCTGACCGGTTGAATAAAGATTTAGAGTAATATCGGATGTGTTGTAAGTCGTAAAATGGGCAGTTATATTTTTCTCATAAACCCAGGAAGTCCAATTTCCACCTTCATCATCATAGCTTGCATTCGAAACACTCAGATCAATTATCCAATTATCTCCCACAGTAACAATTCCAACTTCATCTGTTACTACTACTTCCAGGCTGGCATCATCATTATGAAAGATATGTAGTTTGCCATAAGCTGTATCGAAACTCTCATCTTCATCCAGCACAGTTGTTTCATAACTATTAGAACCCGGATCTGTAACAGTAACATCAAAATTATCTCCCTGTTTATAGAAGAAAACAATATCGACTAAATCATCAAAAGGTTCGCTACCACTATTTGTATAACTATCAATTGTAAAATTTAAATTGGTAGTTGAATTTCCAAATGTTGCAGTTCCCAAAGCGTGATCTGTAGTAGTATAATAATTTCCACAGGCAACAGCTGCCAAGCGTCCGTTTTCACAAAAATTATCAAAAGCTAGTGAGACAAGGTCTGAGCCATCTGGAAATCCATATTTAGTACCACCACTAAAGCTAATTACAATTGGTCTATTTAGTTCGTTTGCTTTGTTTTGAAAATAGGTAATTGCGTTTAATGTGCCTGCATCGTCCCATATCTTGTGTACATAAATTATATCTGCTCCGGGAGCCATGCCCATTCTTGGATTTTCTATCCCACTAGCAGAACCATCTCCAGCCGCAATACCAGTACATCCGGTTCCGTGACTGCCGCTGTTTATCAAGGGACCGTTATCTGCCATCAGATCAGCTTTTGTATATTCACTTCCGAAATCAAATCCTGTTGGGTGGGCTCCACTATCATCATTTTGATTCCAGATATATAATACACGTAAGTCTTCCGTGTCCCAACCCGTTGCGTTAAAATCATCGTGTTTCCAGTTTAAAGAATAATAATCCAGAATACCTACAATTACTCCTGTTCCGTCTATTCCAGTTACCTGAGCCGCATCAGCATTGCATCCTGCAAAATTATCTCCACTCATACGATCGCTGGTGGATTCATCCAGAAGCGGTTCATCTGGTTTGGCTGGATAGATTGTTAAATCTGTAATTTTCTGAAGTTTTATTAGATTTTCCACTTTAATTCTAGCAGTTGTAAATTCCTCTGTTTCAGATAATATTCTACATCCTGATTCTAGCAGTTGTTCTTCATTAATATTACCTTTTAGGATTATTGGAATGTAATCCTGATCTTTGTATTCCAATTGTAGATATAATGGTATTGAAAATAGAGAATTGGATATTAGCACAAGTATCAAGCAAATTAGTATCGAATAAAACTGTTTCATATTTACCTCTATTTATTTCTCTTGCATACAAATAATCTGCATTTGAATTGAGTCAAGAAAAAGGAAACTTATAACTGATATTGATTGATTTTCATGAGCATCTTCATGATTCTAACTATCTGTATTTGTTTAAGTTAGTTACTTTACTTCTATTTAATTTGACAAATTGAGGTTCGAGTCAAGATTGTCCTGCATAGAAAGTAAATTCAAAGGATAAAATATAAAAATGAAAAAAAGCGTTGAGACGCAAGCTGACATATTGCGAAATGATGTTGCAGAACTAACTAGCAAGTCGAGAAAAAGTATAGTCGCGATAGTAGGAAGACCCAATGTAGGAAAATCGACGCTTTTCAATAGAATCTGCCGGAAACGTAGCGCAATAGTTGATTTCGAAGAAGGTGTAACCAGAGATCGCAAATACGAAGAAGCAGAATGGTCGGGAAAGAATTTTGTAATTGTAGATACTGGGGGCATAATACCAAAATCTAACGATCGCATGGATATGGCTGTAAAATTTCAAGCAGAAGTTGCTATCGAAGAATCGGATTTCATTTTATTTATTGTAGATGCCAAAACAGGGACAACGGATATTGATCTTGAGATTGCCAGAATTCTATCACCTCATCGAGACAAAGTGATGCTGGTTGCTAATAAAGTAGACAACGAAAAAGATGAGCTGGAGATCTATGATTTCTTGCAGCTTGGGTTTGGAGACCCATTTCCCATTGCCGCTAATCAAGGAAGAAATACGGGTAATTTCCTGGATGAACTTGTTAGCCATATCGATACTGTACCTGCAACAGATGAAGAAGATGACAGCATTAAGGTAGCAATTGTAGGAAAGCCAAATGTTGGAAAATCATCTGTGGTGAACAGACTTTCCGGGGAAGATATTAATATTGTTACAGATATACCTGGCACAACAAGAGATTCTATTGATTCACACTTTAAGCATTTCGGTAAAAAGATAACGTTTATAGATACTGCAGGTTTGCGTCGCAAAAAGAATATAAAATATGGTGTAGAATATTTTAGCACCATGAGAACAATAGAAAGCATTAACCGTGCTGATGTAGTATTGCTGGTGATGGATGCTATTGAAGAGCTTTCCAATCAGGATCAGAAGATCGTTTCTTATGCCGCTCGAAATTACAAAGACATCATAATAATTATAAACAAATGGGATCTAGTTGATAAAACCAATTCCACTGTTGGTGAATTTGTAAAAGATATTCGACAGCAGCTGAAATTCGTTGAGTTTGCACCGGTTATATTTATATCTGCTCTTACCGGACAGCGAGTTCAGAAGGTTTTCGATCTGATCTTACAAGTGAGCGAAGAAAGCAAGAAAAGAATTGGAACTTCTGAACTAAATCGTTTTCTGCAAAAGGTTATCGCTAAATTTCCACCTTCTCATTCCAGTGGCAAACATACCAAGATCTTTTATTGCACCCAGGTGAAAGGTCATCCACCTACATTTGTCTTTTTCTGTAATAATAGCAAATTGATCACTAAACATTATAAGCGTTACTTGCAGAATCAGTTACGTGAATCTTTCAAATTTGAAGGTGCTTCTATTAAAACTCTTTTCCGCAGCCGGGAAGAAAATGACATGTTATAATTTAATTTTAGCTTTTGTTTTATCTTATATTTTAGGAAGCATCCCTACCAGCTATCTTATGGGAAAACTCATCAAGAAGATTGATATACGTGATTTCGGCAGCGGCAATGTTGGTGCTACAAATGCTCTTCGTGTTCTGGGAACCAAGATCGGAATTATAACTTTGATCATTGATATTGGGAAAGGTATTCTCGCTGTATTCCTGGGAAAAATGATCGTAGCAGAACCAAACAATATTACTTTAATAGCATTTGGATTATTCGCAATTTTAGGCCATATCTTCACAATCTTTTTAAAATTTAAAGGTGGAAAAGGTGTAGCAACTTCGGCTGGTGTGTTCATGGCATTAGCACCACAGGCAGTGGGACTGGCATTAATAGTATTTGTTCTAACAGTTTGGATAAGTAAGTATGTTTCGTTAGGTTCAATTATGGGTGCTCTTGTTCTGTTTTTAGCAGAATTGTATTGGAATATTACTCACTCCTTTCAAAATATTGAACTTCTTATTTTCATTTTTGTAATAGCGGCATTTATCATAATCCGGCATAAAGCTAATATCAAAAGAATTTTAGCTGGAAATGAAAATAAAATCAGTTTTAAGAAATAGGAGACTTTCTCTATAATGTGTGGAATCATTGGAATTTATAATCATGATCGAGCAGCTGAACTGGCAACTTTGGGATTATTTGCAGAACAGCACAGAGGTCAGGAAAGTTGTGGAATGGCTGTAAATAATGGAAAAACTATTCGCCTGCGCAAAAAAATGGGTTTGGTAAAAGAAGTTTTCACCAGTGATAAACTAGCTAACTTAAAGGGTAGAATTGCAATAGGCCATGTTCGTTATCCAACTCGTGGAGCTTCATCGGTTTATAATTCACAACCTCATGTTGTAGAAACACTTTCAGGACCGTCCTATGCTCTCTCCAGCAACGGTGATATCATAAATTATGTCGAAACGCGCGAATACCTGGAATCTAAAGGCGTGTATTTTGCCAGTAGTAATGATGGTGAACTCCTTCTAAAATATATTGTTTACCACGTTGAAAAAGAGAATTTCACGATTGTAGAAGCCATCAAAAAACTAATGTTATACGTTAAGGGGGCATTTTCTACAGTGCTGGCAACCAAAACAGAGATGATCTTGTTCCGCGATCCTTATGGTTTACGTCCTATGAGTTATGGCAAGACCAAAGATGGAGCTGTAGCAGTTGCTTCGGAAAGCTGTGCTTTAGATATTCTTTATATGGATTGGCACAAAGAAGTTGAACCGGCTGAAATCATAGTAATTAATCCTGATGGTGTTGAAAACATTAAAAATGATCCAAATGAGTTCAGAGCTACAAATACTGATAAACACTGTATTTTTGAACATATATATTTCTCCCGACCGGACAGCATAAATTTCGGACACAAAGTTTTTGACGTGAGAGAACGAATTGGCGCAGAATTAGCAAAATCTGATGATGGAATAATATTTCCTGATGTAGTTGTTCCCGTTCCTGATTCTGCCAATTTTATTGCGCTTGGTTATGCTAAAAAAAATAATATTCCTTTTGAATTGGGATTGATCCGTAATCACTATGTGGGAAGGACTTTCATTCAGCCGGATCAAACAATTCGAGATGAAAGTGTATATCAAAAATTTAATCCGCTACCCGGTTTTTTTGATGGTAAAAAAGTAGTGTTAATAGATGATTCAATTGTGCGAGGAACTACAATTCGAAAACTTGTAAAACTCATAAAAAATGCAGGAGCAAGTGAAGTTCACATACGAATTGGTTCACCTGCTGTTCGGTTTAGCTGTTTCTATGGCATCGATACACCAACAAGTGAAGAACTTATAGCCAATCGTATGAGTGAAGATGAAATTCGAGAATATACAGGAGCTGACAGTTTAAAATATATTCCTATCGAGAATCTTATGAAATCTGTAAATGATCCGCAAAATTACTGTGCCGCCTGTTTCAACGGTGATTATCCGGTAAAATAGTATGAGTTTAATAAATTGGAATGAGATTACCGATTTGGTAAATAGTTTAAATAGCCAGAATAAGAAGATCGTATTCACCAATGGTTGTTTCGATATTATCCATGCAGGACATGTACAGTACTTGCAGGAAGCAAAGGCTTTGGGAGATGTTCTTATCATCGGTTTGAACAGTGATGCATCTGTGAGAAGACTGAAAGGTACAGAAAGACCGGTGACCGATCAAAGCAATCGAGCCATAGTTTTGAGTGCCCTGAAATCGGTAGATTATGTTATTATCTTTGATAACGATACGCCATACGATCTAATAAATCAGATTAAGCCGGATATATTGGTTAAAGGTGGAGATTGGCCGGAAAATGAGATAGTAGGTCATGACATAGTAAAAGCTAATGGCGGTATTGTTAAAAGCCTTTCATTTCATGCAGGTAATTCATCAACTTCAATAATTGAGAAGATGAAAAATAATGGATAAAGTAGAGAATTTAGAAGATATTGCTGTAGTAAAAGAAACCGGAGCTGACTTTGTGCTGGTAGAGATGATGCGAACCGGAGCCTGCGACACTTGTGCTATGACAGGACTTTGCCATGGTCATGATAAAACAGTAACGCATAAAATTTTAACTGATAACGAATATGATATTGGAGATAAAGTAAAAATCAATATTTCAGCAAATCTGCGAATTGCCTCTTCCCTGTTCATTTTCCTTTTTCCGGTTCTTATGATGATCCTGTTCTATTCATTATCGAGATATGTATTAATGTTTACAGATGGTATTTCCATTCTTATTTCTTTTGCAGGTATGATCATCAGCGGATTTACCATATATCTAGTTGATAAAAAAGTCGCAAAAAAAATGAAATTCGAAATTATCGAACTTCTTGATTGATTTCACTTAATAATGAGGTTATAAATGAAAATTCATTTAAATGATATGGTGTTTTATGGTTATCATGGAGTGCATCCGGAAGAGCGTAAACTCGGTCAGAGATTTATTGTCGATTTCACTTATGAATCCGCTTCCCAGCATGATGCAAAAATTAAAAACCTGGAAGATACAATCGACTACACAAAAGTATATGATATTATCAAACACACTCTTGAAGTTAAAGAGTTCTTTCTTCTGGAAGTATGTGCCAACACTCTACTTGATTCTATTCTAGATGAATTTCCAACAATTATCAATGCTAATGTGCGAATTCGTAAACCTTCTGTCCCCATAAATGGATCGCTGAGTTCCGTAGAAGTGGAAATGGAACGGAAAAGGCAATTATAATATGGTTTGTTATTTAGGACTCGGATCGAATCTGGGTGATCGTAAAGAATACATTAATAAAGCAATCACTCGTCTCGTAACTCATGCGCAGATCCAAACGTTAAAGTGCAGCTCGATAATAGAAACAAAAGCATTTGGATTGGAAGATCAACCGGATTTTTTGAATTGTGTATTAAAGATCAAAACGACCCTTAAGCCGCATGAACTCTTGGAATATTGTTTAAAAACAGAAATGAACATGGGTCGGATCCGTCATGAAAAATGGGGACCAAGAATCATAGATATTGATATGCTGTTTTATAGCAATGAAATTATCGAAGAAGAAGACCTGATCATTCCCCATCCGGGAATCGCACATCGAGAATTCGTATTACGCTCTTTAAATGAACTTTGTCCTGAATTTACTCATCCAAAATTAGATAAAACGATTAAAATATTATATAATGAAGTTGAAAAAACTGATGGAGATTTAATGAAGAAAACCGCTACTATCATATTAGCTGCCGGTCAGGGAACCCGCATGAAATCTGCTAACCCGAAGGTAATCCATAAACTAGCAGAAATACCTATGATAAATCGTGTAATTAATACTGCTATGAAATTGAATAGCGATCCTGTTGTTGCTGTTGTGGGTTACAAAAAGGAAGCAGTTATAGCAACAGCCCCTTCCAATGATAAAATAAAATTCGTAGAACAAAAAGAGCAAAATGGAACCGGTCATGCTGTAATGGTTTGCTCTGATGAATTCAAAAACTTTGATGGTACAGTTTTTATATTATGCGGTGATGTTCCTTTATTGCGCTATCAAACACTGCAAAAAATGTTGAAACACCATAATGATAATAATGCTGCTTGCACAGTATTAACAGCTTTTATGGATGATGCCTTAAAATATGGTAGAATTGTGCGCAATTCTGATGGAAATGTACAAAGAATTGTAGAATTTAAAGATGCAACAGATAAAGAGAAAGAGATTTTGGAGATCAATACGGGAATTTATTGCTATGATGCCAAAAATCTCTTCTCAGCACTTAAAAATGTAACTAACTCCAATAACCAGAATGAATATTATATCACTGATACGCTGGAGATTCTGAACAATATGGACAAACTTGTTACATCTGTTGTATTGGATGATATGGTTGAAGCATCTGGAATTAATTCCCAGGAGCAATTGGCAGATCTGGAAAACGAATTTTATCGCAGAGAAGATCATTTCTCAGCATAATATAAGGAGATTGTAATGTCAGATATTTTATATTCTCCCTGGCGTCTTCAATACATTCTTTCTGAAAAAGAAGACGGTTGTATTTTTTGTACTAAACCTTCGGCAGAAGAAGATGAAAAACATCTCATCTTATATCGAAGTGAGCATTCATTCGTTATTATGAATATGTATCCTTACAACAATGGGCATCTTCTTGTAGTTCCCAATAAGCATATATCACGACTAAACGATCTTGCACCGGAAGAGATTTCTGATCTTTTCCAGACTGTACAGCTTAGTGAAAGCATTTTAGAGAAAACATATTCTCCCGATGGATTAAACATTGGTTTGAATCTGGGTAGAGCAGCCGGCGCTGGAATAGAATCTCACTTACATGTTCATATTGTTCCTCGCTGGAATGGAGATGTAAATTTCATGTCGGCAGTAGGTGGTACAAGGGTTGTTCCTGAATCGTTTGAAAGAGCTTTTGATAACTTGAAAAAGCAGTTTGCTGATCACCATATCGAGCTTTAATAACAGTTTGACAATGAGCACTCTCAAAAATAATTTGTCTCCTGTTAAGAAAAGATTGTATTTAATACTATTTACAGTATTTTTATTAGTTGTAATTTTCTTGGTTTTCTTTTTGAAAACAGGGCAAACTAAAATTAATGCAGAAGAGTTAAAACCACCCCCATCTGTTAAGATATCTATTCTTAACGGTTGTGGAGTAGATGGTGCAGCCGGCGATGTGAAAGAGTATTTCATAAAGCAGGATTTAAGTAATATTGATATTATAGCATGGCGAAATGTAGATCGGGGTATGTTCATTTATGGAAAAACGATCTTAGTTTCAAAAAAACAGGATGAAGATAAAATGAATTATTTGATAGAGTTAACGGGGATCAAAAGAAAGATATACTCTTTTGACTCCAACACAATTGAAGATATTCAAATAATACTGGGTAGCGATTATAGAGAGTTTTTCAAGTTGGAAAATTCTTTATGAATTATGTAAGGAGAAATTAAGTAAACGCTTATGAATAAAGAAAGACAAAAATCAGTAGAAAAAATAATTACCTGGGCTTTAGATAAGAAAGCTGAGGAAGTAAAGCATATTGATGTAGAAGGAAAAACAGATTTTACAGATTCGATAATCATCTGTCATGGAACTGCTGACCTTCATGTAAGAGCCATTGCTGACAATATAATTACGATGGCAAAACAAGAGAAGATACAGATATTATCTTCGGAAGGTAAAAGTGGCGCAACCTGGATTTTAATAGATCTGGGTGACATCATTGTTCATGTTTTTAACGAAGAAACAAGAGATTTCTACAAAATCGAAGATCTTTATAAGATCTCTCCAAATAGAGATAAAGAGACCGAAAATGCTGAAGGATAAAATTTATAAGGACATTAAAAGTAGCCTGCGACATTTGAAGTTGAGGATCAACAAGAATTATACTGTAGAAATTCCCAATGTTGCAGAACATGGCGATTTCTCATCAAATGCAGCAATGTTGAATGCTAAAGACAATAAAATGAATCCTCGAGAATTAGCAGAAAAAATTGTTGTGATCTTATCCAAAAGCAAAAGCTATAAAAGTGTAGAAGTTGCTGGCCCGGGATTTATAAATTTTAAACTTTCAAAATCTGTTTATCACAAGGCTCTTGCTGAAATCGTAAAAGCAAAGAAGACCTTTGGTTCTTCAGATCATGGAAAAGGTAAGAAAGTTCTGCTTGAGTACATTAGTGCAAATCCCACAGGTCCATTGAATGTTGTAAGTGCCAGAGCTGGTGCTTATGGAGATTCTCTGCACCGTATTATGGCTTTCGTAGGATTCGATCCGTTCAGTGAGTTCTATGTAAATGATGCTGGAAACCAGGTTGATATCCTGGCAGAATCTCTGGAAATCCGTTATAGAGAATTACATGGAGATCCTCTTGAAGAATTTCCAATAGAAGCTTATCATGGTGAATATATCAAAGACCTAGCTGTAATGCTGAATTCAATTGATGGCTCTAAATTGTTTCATATTGCTGAGAAAGATCGATTGGAACGTATGAAAGATTTTGCTCTGGAAGAGATCCACAAGATCCAGGTAGAAAGTCTGCAGCGTTTTGATGTAAATTTTGATAACTGGATGAGCGAAAAGAAATTACGACTTGAAGGTATTCTGGAAGAAGCTCTCAGTTATCTGGCAGAAGCCCATTGCACTTATGAAAAAGATGATGCAGTCTGGTTCTCTTCATCTCAATTTGGTGATGAAAAAGATAGAGTTCTTATAAAATCCGATGGTAATCCAACTTATCTGGTACCAGATATTGCCTACCACCTTACTAAGTATCAACGTGGTTTCGATATAATGATCGATGTTTTAGGACCGGATCATCATGGGCACGTTGCCAAACTAAAAGCTGCTCTTATTGCCTTGGAAATGGAAGTTGATCGCCTGGAAGTTGTCTATCTTCAACATATTAATTTGCTGGATAACGGTGAAATAATAAAAATGTCCAAAAGAACGGGTAAAATCATTACTATGGATGAGTTAATCGATGAAGTTGGTAAAGATGCAGCTCGATATTTCTTCGTGAACAGACGACCCAGTGCTCATCTGGATTTTGATATGGAACTGGCTAAGAAAAAATCTTCAGAGAATCCTGTTTATTACTGTCAATATGCTCATGCAAGAATTAACAGCATCCTAAAGAAAGCAAAGAAAGAAAAATTATCTTTAAAAGATTTTGATGTAAAATATCTGAAGAAACTTGATAAGCCTGTTGAGCTTGATATTGTTAAAAAAATGTTGGAATTTCCTTCTTTGCTTAACGCCTGCGCAGATCACAGAGAACCGCATCGTTTAGCCGGTTATGTACACGATCTTGCTGGAATGTTCCACAAATATTATGCTAAATATAAAATTGTCGATGCAGATCATAAAGAGTTAAGCCAGAGCAGAATGTATCTGATATCCGCTGCTAAGAATGTAATTGCAATTTCGCTAAGCCTTATGGGAATTTCTGCACCAGATAAAATGTAACTATTGCACATTAGAGCGTTGACTAATGCAAAATTTACTAGGAGGTCTCTATAAGACTTTTGTTATGAATGTTTTTTATTTTTATAATTTACAAAATTTATATAGTTTAGGTGAACATGAAAAGAATTATGATTATATCTGATACTCATAAGAATCAGGTCTTATTGAGGAGAGCCTTTTCGCAAGAAGACGGCATCACGCATATTTTTCATTTAGGTGATGATTACAACGATCTTGATACAAATCTAGATTTGATCGAGAATAAAGAAGTTTTCAAAGTACCCGGAGTTTATCATTCCGGTTATCGAAACGGCTCAATAAAACCAACTAAAGTTGCAACAATCAATAATTGGGATTTCACACTTATACATGATCTATACGAATTGAATTCAAATAAATTAAACTCAAGTATTGTTTTTCACGGGCATACCCACAAAGCAGATTTTAGAGAAATTAATGATATTCACTGCATAAATCCAGGACATTTGAAAGATGAAATTGATCGTAACAGATTGGCATCATATCTAGTTGTAGATGTTGGTGAAGATAAACTGGAATTCACTTTTAAAAACCTGGATGGAAATATATTTTTAAAGAAAACTATTAAAAGATAAATCTTGGAGGAACGATGACGATTGAAGAAATTAACAAGAAAGTTATCGAAAAAAGTCAGATCATCGATAAATTGAACGATGAAATTGCTAAAGTAGTAGTTGGCCAGCGCTACATGATCAAAAGAATGATGGTGGGACTTCTGGCAGACGGACACATCTTATTGGAAGGTGTTCCAGGGCTGGCAAAAACATTAGCTGTAAATACAGTTGCAAATACAATTAAAGCTAGTTTCAAGCGCTTACAGTTCACACCGGACCTGCTACCGGCAGATTTGGTTGGAACGCTTATTTACAACCAGAAAACCAGTGAATTTGTACCAAAGAAAGGTCCAATCTTTGCTAACTTTATTCTGGCAGATGAGATCAATAGAGCACCGGCAAAAGTGCAGTCTGCCCTACTGGAAGCAATGCAGGAAAGACAAGTAACAATTGGCGATACAACCTATCCTCTGGAAAAACCATTTCTGGTAATGGCTACCCAAAATCCTCTGGAGCAGGAAGGAACCTATCCCCTGCCGGAAGCACAAATTGACCGTTTCATGCTAAAGCTTCTCATCGATTACCCATCTCGGCAGGAAGAAGAACAGATCATGGATCTGATGGTTCGTGATGATGCAATTAAGATAAAGCCTGTTATAAAACCAAAAGAAATTCTTGAGATTCGTGAAATAGTGAAAGACATCTATATGGAAACCAAGGTAAAAGATTATATTCTTGATCTTGTTTTTGCTACTCGCGAGCCAAAGAACTTTAAGAACCTAGCTGATCTGGAAGATTTGATTGATTGTGGAGCATCTCCACGTGCATCGATCTATTTAGCTCGAGCTGCAAAAGCTCATGCTTTCCTAGAACATCGCGGATATGTAACTCCTGATGATATCAAAGCTGTAGGTAAAGATATTCTGCGCCATCGCATTATTCTTACTTACGAAGCAGAAGCAGAACAGATAACTCAAGAAGATATCGTTAACAGATTATTCGATGAGATTGAAGTTCCGTAGGAAATTAAAAAAGTTAGATATTACTTCCTCTGCATGTGTCATCCTGAGCTTGTCGAAGGACGGAGGAGAATAAGAAACTATTATGGAAACATCAGATATTATAAAGCGAATACGCAAGATCGAGATCACGACCAGGAATATGGTGAATGATCTCTTCTCCGGTGAATATCACAGCCTGTTCAAAGGACAAGGCCTGGAATTCTCTGAAGTGCGAGAATACATGGAAGGCGACAGTTTCCGTCAGATCGACTGGAATGTTACTGCTAGACATGGACATCCTTACATCAAAAAATTCGAAGAAACTCGTGAACTTAATGTGATGTTCCTGGTTGACAGCAGTGCATCTACCCTATTTGGAACGAGGAGTTATTTGAAATCAGAACTAATCACCGAAATTACTGCAGTGCTATCATTTTCGGCTTTAAATAATAATGATAAAGTTGGTCTTCTGCTATTCACTGATGAAGTTGAGAAATACATCCCACCGCGTAAAGGTAAGAAATCTGCTCTTCGTATTCTAAGAGATATACTCTATTTCGAGCCTAAAAATGTAAAAACCAGCATCACAAAAGCAGTAGAATATATCTATCGTCTTATCAAGAAACGCAGCATTATTTTTGTGATCTCAGATTTTTTGGATAAAGATTATTCTGACAGCTTGAAACTGCTTGCTAAAAAACACGATGTAATTGCGCTTAGAATTACCGATCCAGCAGAAAATGAACTTCCAAATGCTGGTATTTTAAAGCTGCAGGACCCGGAAACCGGAGAAACAATGATGATTAATTCTTCCAGCAGTTCTGTGCGTGAAAGATACAGCAAAGCAATACAAAAACAAGAAACAGAATTGATCGAACGATTTCGCAGGATCAAAGTTGATATGGTAAATCTAACAACCGATAAACCCTATGCTCCTGAACTTATGAAGTTCTTTAAATTCAGGATCAGAATGAGAAATAAATAATGTCATCCTGATGCCGTTGAATGCGTAGAGTTTTCTTAAACTCAGCATTGAATCGAAGGACATAATTAATAATGAAAAAAGTTATTATAATAATTTTAAGCATAATTCCACTTCTGGGTTTTTCCCAGACATTGGAGCAAAAACTTATTAAGCCGCAAAAGCTCTATGTGGGAACACCATTCCACGTTCTTGTAGATATCTCTACAGTACAAACTGACAGCATATTTGCAACTCCTATCGATACATTGGATGTATTTATTTTACGTGATATGAAATCGGAAGATATGTTGGAAGATGACACAAGAACAACTAAACTTGATCTAACCTTCCAACCATTTGATACTGGAGAATTCACTTTTCCTGAATTGGAGTTTGCAGTTGTTTCGGAAAACGACACAACTTTTCTTAAAACCAATGAGTTCCTTTTGATTATCGAATCGGTGCTTTCAGACAGTAGCGATGTAGTTATGGATATAGCAGATCCGCTTAAAGTAAACCTGGGATTCTGGGATTATTTCTTTCCGATATTAGCAATCATCATAATTGTTTTAGCGATCATTTTTATCAGCAAAGCTTTGCGAAATAGAGATTTGAATATTGAGAAACCAGTTTATGTAGATTCACGTCCTCCCTATCAGATTGTCCTGGAATTGCTTTCAAAATTGAATAAAGAAAATTTACCAGCCAAAGGTGAATTTCTGCGTTTCCATTTCAGGCTTTCTTACCTTTTGCGATTATTTATAGAACTGCATTATAAAATCACTGCTGTAGAAATGACTACTAACGAGATCCGCTCTGATCTGCAGTTGGAAGATTTCAAAGAAAAATCTCAGATCGTAGATTTCTTATCTTTTGCTGATAAAATAAAATTTGCAAAATTCCAACCAACAGTCGATGAATCGAATAAAGCTGAAAGCTGGCTGCAAGATTATTTAAAAAGTTTCAAAGAAAAATCAATCGAAACGGAAACTGAGAAATCTGAAATGAATCAGGAGGAAACAAATGCTTGAGTTTGTGCATCCTGAATGGTTCTGGGCTTTAGTGATACTCATTCCCATTATATTGTTTGAGATTTTTATAAAACAGAAGAAACAAATAAGATTGATCCATAGTCGAGTTTCTCTGCTTAAAGAAATCGCAGGTTCAGGCTGGTTCTACAAATATATTCCTATTTTCATTCGATCTCTGGTTATCATCCTACTCATCACAACTTTAGCAAGACCACGCCTGGCCCATAAACGTCAGCAGATCACTGGTAAAGGAATCGATATTATTTTAGCGATCGATGTTAGCGGTAGTATGAGAGCTGTGGACTTTAAGCCTACAAATCGTTTGGAAGCTGCCAAGAAAGTTGCTGTAGACTTCATAAATAACCGTCAAAATGACCGCATTGGTACAATTGTTTTCTCGGAAAATGCTCTAACGCAATGTCCACTAACACTCGATTACAATATATTAATGACAATTATGGATAATATTCAAATTAATGAGGAAGCAAATGGAACAGCAATTGGTATGGGGTTAGCAACGGCTGTGGCTCGATTGAAAGAATCGGAAGCAAAATCAAAAGTAATAATCCTTATTACAGATGGTAAAAACAATACTGGTGAGATCGATCCTTTAATGGCTGCTGATCTGGCTGCAACCTATGATATAAAGGTTTATCCGATTGGCGTTGGTAGAGAAGGAATGGTAGATTATCCAGTTCAGACTGCTTTTGGTATTCGCTACAGAAAAATGAAGAGCGCGATTGATATGGATGTGCTTGATAAGATCGCAAGAATAACTGGTACAGAACGGGCTCGACGTGCTACCAATACCGAAGAATTGAAAGCAATTCTTAAATATATCGATGAAATGGAAAAAACTGAGATCAAGATAAATGACTATTACATTTATCAGGAATTATTCTGGAAATATCTGATCGCAGCTTTTGTGCTATTGGCAATTGAGTTTTTATTCAGAATTGTTATTAAGAAAGAGATTCCTTAATATGAAATCATATATATTATTTATAAAAGGAAAATAAATGCGTTGGGGTAATCCTTATTTATTGTTGTTGTTAATTATCGTGCCGGTGCTGTTCATCTTTATCGGGATGGCAGAGATGCGTCGAAAGAAGAACTTTAAGAAATTTGCCGATAGTCGTTTCTACGCTTTCTTTATGCAGGAATTCTCACCCTTTCACTGGTCACTAAAGAATGTAATCTTTAGCCTGGCAGTATTCTTCTTAATTGTTGCTGTAGCACGTCCCCGCTGGGGAAAAGAAGTGCAGATCATGAAAAAAGAAGGAATCGATGTAGTTGTCTGTATCGATGTATCTAAAAGTATGGATGCCCAGGATATCCAACCAAGTCGCATAGAACGAGCTAAAGATCAAATATCATTATTTATCGATCAGTTGAAAGGTGACAGAATAGCCATTGTGGCCTTCGCAGGTCAGAGTTTTGTACAATGTCCTCTCACAGATGATTACGGAGCAGCTAAACTGTTTTTGAACCTTTTAGACACGGAAACTGTCCCATCTTACGGGACTGATATTGGTGGAGCTCTGGAAAAAGCAATATCTCTATTTGGTGAAAAAGAAAAGCATAAAGTTATCATCGTGGTAAGTGACGGTGAAGATCTTGAAGCAAATGCTCTGGAAATTACCGAATCAGTTGCAAAACAAAATGCCATAATTTATACACTTGGAATTGGATCACCGGAAGGAAGTACAATCCCTGTGCGAGATAATTCTGGTAATACCGTTTATGCTAAAGATGATAAAGGTGATATTGTGTTTACCAAACTGGATGTGAGCACTCTTACCCAGATCGCTAAAACCGGTAACGGCCGCTTCTTCCCTATCACTCCACAGCAATCTGAGATCTATGAGATAATGAAAAACATCAATTCAATCGAGAAAAAGAAATTCGATTCCAAAGAATTTGTACGTTACAAAGAACAATACAAGTATTTTGTAATTGCTGCACTTCTTCTTCTGCTTATCGAGTCGATGATAATTTACAAAAAGAAAGTTAAATTTAAAAGAGTGATATGACCTCACCCTCGATCCCTCTCCTAAAAGGCGAGGGATGACGGAGAATTGAGTATGAAATTAAAAATAATAAATTTGGAATATAAAAGATTCATTCCCTTCACTAGTGTCATCCTGAGCGTAGTCGAAGGACGAAGGGAAACAAAGAAATAATTATGAAAAAGTTAATATTATCAGTATTTTTTTTAGTCACTTTTTATCTTTCAGCAGATATATTGAATTACGACAAAGTCCTTTCCAACTTGAAAGGTGTAAAATATTATAACAAAGAAGATTATGGTAAAGCAGACAGTCTATTTAATGAGAATTCCATCAATTATCCTAACGATAGCAGGTTGCACTATAATCAGGGAAATGCCAAGTACAAAAATGGACAACTGGAAGATGCTGAGTATTCTTACAATCTGGCTTTAAAGAATAATGAATTCGAACAACGATCTGAAGCTTTGCAAAATCTGGGAAATGTTAAGTTCCAGCAAAAAGATTATCAAAACGCTATTAAGAATTACCGTGATTCACTGGTAGAAAATCCTGAAAACATGGATGCTCGTTTCAATTATGAATTAGCAGCCAGAATGCTGCAGCGTCAACAAGAGCAGCAACAAAACCAACAACAGGAATCTGATAAAGATAACGAAGAAGAAAAAGATAAGCAAGATCAGCAGCAGCAGCAAAAGCAAGATGAACAAAAACAGGATGAAAAGCAAGAAGAGAAAGAGCAGCAACAGCAGGAAGAAGAGAAATCTGAAGAACAAAAACAACAGAAAAAACAGCAGATGAAAGAAGAAGCAAAAAAAAAAGAAGATGCTGAAAAGATCTTGAAAGCTCTGCTACAAAAAGAAAAAGAAGAGATGAAGAAAGAGAAGCAGAAGATGAACGTTGACAAAGAGAAGACAGGAAAATACTGGTAGGATTTTGAAATTGAAGATTGAGAAATTGAAAATTGAAGATTTGCAGAAATATGTTCTAGTAGACCACGAATCCCTTCGTGGTAATAAATTAAATATTAATTCGGTTTTATAATGAAAAGAATTTTAGTAGTATTAATTTTAATTATGATTTTTCAGTTTCTACTTTCCCAGGAATTGGAAGTTGATGCGTATGTTGATCAAACCAAGATCGGTACAAGTGATCAGTTAACTCTAACCTTAGAGATTTCCGGTGAGAAAGCTAACAATGTACGAACACCTCAACTACCTGCTATTAAAGGATTCCGCGTAAGCGGACCAAGTTCATCTTCCTCATCCTCATATTCCATGATCAATGGAAAAATGAAATCTGAAGTTAAGCAGAAATACACTTACACATTGATACCAAAGAAAACCGGTAATTTTCTAATACCACCAATTTCTGTTAGATTTGGTAAGCAAACCTACACAACTGACCCTATTAATATTAAAGTTGTGGAAGGCAGTGCCGAGCCAACCCCACCAACATCGAGTCGGCTCAGTAATAATAGAAATTCAAACAATTCAACTACTAATTTAGAAGATAATCTGTTTGTTAGAACTAAGATATCCAATAAATCACCTTACAAAGATGAGCCCATACTGGTTGAATATACACTATATTCGCGTTACGATATCTCTAATCTCTCGTTTGGGAATGATCCGGCCTTTACCGGATTTTGGAAGGAAGATGTTTTTACACCAACCCAGATCAATTTCTCACGTGGAAATCTGGATGGCATGGTTTATAATACAATGCTCATGCGCTCCATAGCACTCTTCCCCACTAAAACAGGAATTTTGGAAATTCCTGCACTGGAGCTTCTGATAGATATTAGAACACAATCCAACAGCTTCTTTGATTTTGGCTCTACCAAACGTTATTCCATAAAAAGTAAACCCGAAAAGATTAAAGTAAAAGAACTTCCCGATTTTGGAAAGCCTTCTGATTTTATAAATGCAGTGGGAAATTTCAATGTAAGCAGTCAAATAAGTGAGTCGCAGTTAAAAGTTGGAGATTCATTTACATACACATTGAAGCTAACGGGTAAAGGTAATCTAAAACAGTTTGATATTCCAAAATTACCTGAAATTAAACATTTACGGTTCCTGGAACCGGAAATCACGACAAACATTGATAAAGATATGATCTCCGGCAGCAAAACTATCAAGTATCTTGTCATCGCTCAAGAAAAAGGAACTTTTGATATTCCAGCCATCGAATTTAGTTACTTTAATGTTCAGAAACAGAAATATGAAACTAAAAGATCTAAGCAGTTCAAGATTACTGTAGCTGAAGGTGAAGGTAGTTTTATTGCCAGCAGTACAGCTCAATCTACTGTTACACAAGAAGGTCGGGATATCGGATTTATAATTCGATCTGATGAAATACAGCATTTCAAAATCTATTTCGATTCCATATTATTTTGGTTCATTTTCTTTGGAATTTTAATTACAATTCCTTTTGCTGTTTTTTATACAAATGAACAGCAGAAACTTGTTGGTAATATAGATTATCAAAGGCAAAAACAAGCTGCAAAGATCTTGAAAAGATACATGAAGCAGGCAACTGAGATGGCAGACAAAGCAGATGCAGAATTTTACGCAGCAGCTCAAACAGGCCTTAGCAGTTACCTGGCAGATAAACTTCGCATAAATCGCGGGAGTACTACCGATCAGATATATTCTGAGATCTCTTCGAAAGATATTTCTGATGAGATGAAACAACGCATCAAAGATATCTTTGAAAAGTGCAATCAGGCTCGCTTTATGCCGGGTGGATTTTCAAAAGAAAACATCGAAGCTGACTTCAAATTAATGAAAGAAATCGTCAGCGATCTTGCCCGAATGAAGTTTTGATGAGGATAGAATGAAAAAATATATATTTGGTTTGTTAATTGTATTCATCAGTTTTCAATTATTGGCAGAAAATATAAATCAGAAGATATTCAATGAAGCTATTGGTTATTTCGAAAATAAAGATTACCTTGAAGCTTTAGAACTTTTCAAAAGCTTGGAAAATGAGAATTTAGTTAATGCCGATCTTTATTACAATATTGGAAATTGCTATTTCCGTTTATCGGATATTGGCACTTCCATTCTTTACTATAAAAAAGCTTTAAAGATACAATCTAACCATGAAGCAGCTCGCAGAAATCTGAATTATGCTCTCACCTTTACAAAAGATAAACAGAATGCAGAGAGTGAAAATGTGATTCGCAATATTTGGCAGAGAACTTTTGATTCTCTATCCATTAATCTGCTGGCTATCTTAATGTTGTTTTTCTGGGTTGCCCTGGTTGCAATGATCGTGATTATAATCATTCGCTATCGTGGCCGTGAAAAGACAATTCCAATCTTTATAACTACTACTATCGTTTTCTTCCTGGTTGTATTTTCGATTTTAAGTTTAATGAAATGGCAGGGGTATCATCATTATAAAGAAGCAGTTCTCATCTTCCCAACTGCTATTGGCTATAGCGGTCCCAATACTGAATACACACGTGTCTTCACAATCCATGAAGGAATGATCTTCGATATTGAAAGACAAGAAAACGACTGGAGTTTAATAAAACTTAGTAATGGGCTTGGCGGCTGGATCAAGAGCAATACTTTTGAAAAGATATAAAAGCTCTGTTGTACTCAAGAGAAACGCACTAATACTAATTCTTTTAATGCTTTCTATTTATTTATCTGCAACTGATCTCTTAATTTTAAAAGGTGAAGCTGTCCAAGGCGGATTCCTGATCGGAGAGCTTTCTGATGATGTTGAACTGGTATTCTGGAATTATGAAAAAGTAAACATCTTTGATAACCAATTCGTCCTGGGTTTTGATCGTGATGAGAAATTAAGACACATAGTTACTTTATGCGAAAAAAATGGAGAAATGCACAACATCCCAATTTATCTTATTCCACGAAAATATTACATTCAAAAAATTAATAAAATCCAGAAGAAGTATGTGAAACAGCCAACAGATCCAGAATTAACAAAGAGAATCGATAAAGAAGCAGATCTGTTAAAAGAAACTCGTAATTCAATCAATAACAATCCTTTCAATTATTTCGATAGATTTGTTCGTCCAATTGTTGGTGGTAAGATCACAGGATCTTTTGGTAATCAGAGGATATTGAATGGTGTTTCCAAAAGACCTCATAACGGAATTGATATTGCAGTTCCAGAAGGAACTGAGATCAAAGCAATGACTTCCGGGATTGTTAAAATAACCGGTGATTTCTTTTATAATGGCAAATTTGTGCTTATTGATCATGGAATTGGACTCAGTTCGATTTATCTGCACATGAATAAGATCAATGTAGAAAAGGGTGATTATGTAGTTGCCGGAGATAAGATCGGTGAAGTTGGTTCTACCGGACGTTCTACTGGAAATCACTTACATTGGGGAGTAAACTGGTATAAAAAACGTATAGATCCTGAAGCATTGTTAAAATTGGATGAAGTGTTTTTGAGATTTAGAAGAGATGAATCCTATTGATTAGTTAGAATAATTTTGCACCTACTCCCATTCCAATATTCATTTTCGATAATATATCAACTCCACTTCCCATTTGCTCGAATAAATAGTAAGAAGATAACTCAAAATCAGCAAATAATTTAACATGTAAGAAATCGAATATACTCATTTTTACACCAGCAGTTGCATTACATATCGGGTAAAATGCTAAATCATCAACTGCATATGAAAAACCAGCTCCTAAACCGTAATATCTAGAAAATAAACGACCTAGTGAACTATATTTCAAACCTCCAATACTTAATTTTTGTTCTCTGAATTCGGTTTCGTTATCTAATGATGTAATAAAAGAGGATGCACCTAAGATACGGATTTCGTTAAATCCAAATTTTAAAGTATAGTAGTTGATCTCTAACATCATAGCTCCTGTCATAGTATGATATGCAGTTTGAAATGAACCTTCAAACCCAATTCTATCTTCTGGGATGTAATAATTAGGATTCCTTTTCTTCTCTCTTTCTGCTCTTACACCTTTATATAATCCTATTGATGAACTGGCAACAGCACTAAGGATAATGCTGTTTATTACAAATGATTCATCTATTACAAAATGCTCATTTCTATTTCTTTTATAATTAACATAACAATTAGTACCAAAAATAATAGTTCCCAACGCAATTGGTGTCCAACTCATTGCATATTTTATTGGTTGATTAATATAATATAATTTCAATACAGGAGTTTTCTCGTAAATTGGAATGTAAAATCTTTTATCTTGAGAATGCTCAACTTTTACTTCACCAAAGATCCGTGTAAAAGCAATTAAACATAAAATTATTATTTTAATTTTCAAAATAACTCTCCATTTTATAAGATGATGGAGGTAAATGATTTCTCCTAGTATTTGTCAATCTACTTCTTAGTTCATAATATTTGTATTTTATGGTAATAAAGTTTACAAGTATAAGAGGGTGGATCGCTAACTACCCCTAATATTTTTCCCGTTTTCACGAGAAAGACAGTAAAGAAAAAAGCCCAGAATAAACCGGGCTTTAAATGTTCTATCTTTAGACAATAATTAATATTTTTTACTCAAACCAAATCTTACTGAAACTTCGCGGGTAAATTTGGTTTCAGCACTTGTAATCATTGGTATTGATACACCTGCTTTGAACATACCATATTTGGTTTTGTAATGTAGTTCTGGGATCACATCTAATAGGAAAAAACCATTCTCAATTTCAGTACCATCGAGATCACCTTTACCACCTATCATTGCTAAAGCCGCAACATAACCATCAAATTTGGGTTCAAACTGCATGAAGCCATATCTACTTTTAATTGAAAGCAGATTCCCATTTTTATAGTCATCTTCATTTTTACCGTTTAACCTGTATTTAATGTCTGCAAAGATCTCTTTAGTATCATTTGCCAGAATTGCATTCCCAGAAAATGTCATATCCATAGAACCTGTACCAGTGGGAGCCAGCATTTTAACACTATTTACTTTAATTGTTTTCTCATAATCTCCTGTAGGTAATTTCACGGAAACATCCGCAGCATAATCTACATCATAACCAGAAAGTTGAGCATTGGAACTATACGCTGCAGAAACAGCCATATCCCCCATTCCAATAGCACTTTTAGATTTATCTCCAGAAGTAACAGTAGAACGGATAAGCGGAACATTTGCTCCCAGTACGAACATAGAGATTGGATAGGCAAGAGGAATTTTGATGGTTTGTCTACCGGAATTGAATTCCAATTCTGGTGAAACTTCCAGAGCTTTTACTTCCATAACATTGATCGGTCTGTTCAATTCATAAGATACAGATGGATCTGACACAATAAATGATGGTTCAGTAATTACCGATAATGTGTTTTCCCAATAATTATATTGAGCGAAGATCGATGACATTGCTAATACAAAAACTACTAATAAAACTAATTTTTTCATTTAATTACTCCTAAAATTTATTCACTAATACAAATAACTGGGGTTATCATCTATTCACCAATTATCTTTATTAATATACGCTTTTTTCTCATGCCGTCAAATTCCCCGTAAAAAATTTGTTCCCAGGGTCCAAAATCAAGCCTTCCTCCTGTAATAGCAACTACAACTTCTCTTCCCATCACAGTACGTTTGAGATGCGCATCGGCATTGTCTTCAAAGCCATTATGCTGATATTGTGAATAAGGTTTTTCAGGAGCTAATGTTTCTAACCACTTTTCAAAATCGTTATGCAGTCCGGGTTCATCGTCATTGATGAAAACACTGGCTGTGATATGCATGGCATTTACCAAGCACAATCCTTCTTTTATATTGCTTTCCAGCAAACATTTTTCAACATCAGACGTAATATTCAATAGCTGTCTTCTGCTGGTTGTATTGAACCAAAGCTCTTTGCGATATGACTTCATAATATCTCCATTTCATTAATAATAAAGTAAATGTCATTGAGTAGAATCGAAATTCAGAAACTACTCGAATGACATAAACCTAAATTATATAAAATATATGTTTCTATTTCTTTACTACCAAACCATCAAAATGGGATATCAATTTCTTTTTAAGTTGTTTCTTTATCTTCTTTTCCACAGCTCTCACTGCCCTGGCTTTGGCCTCGGGATAGCTTATATGCCCTTCCCTACCTTTTGCATCAAGAGTTAAAATTGTGTTATCATACAGATCGAAGATCTGTAATTGTAATTCATACCGTACGAATTTCTCTTCTCTCTTAAGATCTGTTTCTTCAAAAAGCACTTTACCGTCGGCATAAAGCAGATATTCCTGAGAAAGCACAAAACCCAGATCATTCATCAATTCTTCTACCAAGATTGTGATCTTCTTATCTTCATCATCTTTTATTTTTACTGCGAAACTAATCTGGTGAGAAATTTCCGCCGATCTTTTCATCAGATCAGCATGATTATAATTGATCTCCAGCATTTCTTTACCGGTTGGGAAGATAATTCCTAACTGATCTATAAGAACTTCGTTATTCATACTAACGGCCGCTGCTGCGCCATAAGCTGCATATTGGAAGAGCAGATCACTGGATTCTTCAGCAAGTTTTACATAATGATTGATCTTACCAGAATTAGAACTGATCTTCTCTTCATAGATCTCACCGGTTTTCATTCTGTTCAAATAGGCCAGTACGAAAATACGTCCCATTTTGTTAGTGTAGCTCTCGGCAAATTCCAAATTTATCAAGGTTTGTTCAGCTTTAATATTTACACTTTTAGTTACATCAGATTGTTCTTCGTAAGATGTATTACCGTTTTTTGTGAGTTCTTGATAGCGTTGAACATACGTTTGATCAGCTGTTACTTTTGATTCAAAGATCCTGGCTAGATTAGCAGCAGCCATATTTTCTGCTTCACTTCGGGAATCTGCTTCACCAATTGCTGAAAGATACAACTGGTCGCTGTAAATTTCTTTTGGATTCTTAAGCCATTTAGGTTCTTTAACCTTCTTTTTTTTGGCATGAACTGCACAACTGAGTAGCATCATTCCAATAAGTATAAGGATTGTCGTTCTTTTCATAATACCTCTTTAATTCAGATAGAACGATTCAAACAGGTTCAAACCTTTCTTACTGACTTCTTTTTCTCCCAAATCATCTACCCACATTATAGTTCCATTTTTGGAATAGTATTCAATCTTGAAATTATGAATTCCTTCCGGAACTTCTAGCTGACCCACCAGAGCTTCTCCTGGAAAGAATCTGGAAATCCGAAGATCAGCATTTTCGGTTGCATCAACCGCAACATCAGCAGCCAATCGAGCAGCAAAACCCAGAAGCGGATTACCAATTTCTTCTTCGATTTTTTCTTTACCTTTTGCAGCTAGTAAGCCCTTAACAACTGATCTTGTAATTGTTTTCAGATAAATAAGCGGTTCTTTTAATTTGTATGTTTCCAAAGCAATTTTATCAATATTTTCAATCAACTGCAATTCGGTTTCTAATTTGCCATCAACCAATATTTTTATCTTTCCAATTTTAGATTTTCTCATTTCCAAATATGGGAGTTGAAGCTTGAAATGATAACCTTTCTTCACACCTGGCCAGTTGATAACATCCAATGTTTCCAATTCCTGTTTTCCGCGTGGATTTTCTTCCGTAGTTCCAATTACAATAACATCTTCTTCAGTATGGATATAGAGTGTATTTGCTTTTTTATCTGGTGCTCTGCCTGTAAAGCTAATGAAATTTACTTTTGCTTTATCACTTCTGGTAAGATAATCATCTAGTTTTGGCTGAGCAAAATCATAGATCTGTCCCTGCAGTTTCCAGGCTTTGGCTATCTCTTCTTTATCGATTCGGGCATCATCCATTTTTCCCTCTGCCCTGTATAACAACATACTCAGGTAACGTCCTAGAGCAGAATTATGGAATTTACTGTCACCTGGTTTGAATTCCTTATTTTTATCTTTGGACTGGTTATATTGATCTGCCATATCGGTGTATTTTTGCTTTAGAACAGAAAGTTTGTTGTTTATTCTTCTGATCTCAACAAAAGCATCATCAAACTTATCTAATTCCAAATAATTCATTGCTTTGAAGACATTTAGATAAATATTTTCATAATCCTCACCGGAATATTCCAGCACATTATCGTTTAATAGCAATGAAGTAGCAGCTCTGCCTACGCTTTTAGTGTATAGTTCATCAATTGCCTGTTCTGCTTTGGAGAGTTCTTCGTTACTTTTTTCGTATTGACCGTTGAAATGATGCAACATACCTGCATCAAGAAAATAAAGAGCTTTTTCTTTTTCTTTATAGAAGTTTCCTTTAGCTGCTTCGATTTGAGCTAATGCTCCTGCGTAATCGCGAGTTTGCAGTTTTTCATCAATACCCACAAACTGATCTTTACTGCTCTTCATATTGGCACAGCCAGACAGCAATAGCAGAAACGTAATTCCAAAAAATGCAAGAAATTTTAATCTCATCATTCTCTCTACCATTTAGATTTCTTTTTGCTGATGATCTTCTTGATTTCTTTGCTGCCGATCCAAACTTTTTCGTTTGTTTCTACGTTGATCAGTTCCAAATCGATCTGGTAGAATTTTGCAGCTTTGCCGCCACTGGCGTCTACATTCGATTTGATTCCACCCTGCAATACAAAATCTGCACCGGATTCCTGCGCTAATCTTTTAGCTGTATCGTCGCTGGCATAAGATTGCTGTTCTTTTCTTTCTTCACGAATCTCATCTCTTTCCTGTTTGCTGGCAACAAATTTCACTTTACCACTGTTAATGAGTTCACGTTCAATATCTTTGATGAAGGTAGCTGTTTGAATATGCTCCGAGCTGAAGTTACGAATGGTTCCAACAACCAAAACTGGCTTCTGATCCATTTCCATTACATAATCTTGCAACCAGGGGCGATAAGTCATATCCTGTATCATCTGCTCTGCAACCAATTTGGAATCTGTGTCATTCCAGTTACCACTCAAATCGGTAACCGTATCAGTAGAGGTCCGCTCCACTGTTCGAGTTGAGGAAGCACAACCCATCACAAATAAAAGTGCTAAAATCATCACACCCAAAAATACATTCTTCATAGTTTTCATATCTCCTCCAATTCTTTTCTATTATTAGGCTGAATCTCTTTTCAATAAGGTTTGTGTCAAATTAAATTTAACTGGAATTAATTCCATATTGTATATCTTATTATTTTATAATAACTTTTGGTTTGGCTAGTTTTTTTTGAACCAAAAAAAGGGAGTAGAAAAACTCTACTCCCTAAATATCATAAGTAACTAGTATTATTTAAGTAACAGCATTTTCTTAATGCTGCTGTAATTACCATCATCAATTTTCATTTCGTAGAAATATACACCGCTGGATACTGCTTCTTTACTATCATTATCTCCATTCCATAATACAGAATGATTACCGATAGCTGTATGTTCATTTACAAGTGTCTTTACTTTTTGTCCTTTCACATTGAAAATATTGATGCTAACTTCAGCATCATCTTGCAATGTATATCGAATCTCTGTAGTTGGGTTGAAAGGATTTGGAAAATTCTGATGAAGACTGGCAATATTGGGAATGATTGTATTGTCATCATTGGATGAAATTAACTCATTAAAATCCAGATCAAGCGACATATACATCAATTCACCACCCAGATTCTGTCCATGTGTGCTAGGACTTGCAAAAGAGCCAAAACTGAAGTCATCATAGAAGAAAAAATCCAGTTTTCCATGTCCATCGCCTAAATCGATAATTTTGTTAGAAGGATAAATGTAGCATGGCATCATACCATCAAATTGTGGTACAAAATTATCATCATCTGTCTTGGCATTCATTGTAATTGGTTCCGACCAATCAACTCCGTTGTTGGCAGAGAGAGCAATTTTAATTTCTGCTTTTTCTTCCCAGCCAGCATAAATAGGATCACCTTCCAATGCTAAACGGCATTTCAAACCATCTTGCCACATAGCAACCATCCAGTCATTTTCTTCATTCGTGGTTAGCTTAGTGCTGTTTTCGTGGAACATATCATCGCTAACATTAAAGTAGATTGGATGACCACTAACCCAGGTTACATAACCATCGGGATCAAATTCATCTACAACTCCGTCTTCATCGATATCCCATGGTAGTACTGGGGTATCATCATATGGATTAACTCCTGGAAGATCTACAAAATCCTGAAATGAAAATGTTTGGGTTGCAATATCATATGTAAAAAGTTTCAGATACATCATCATTCTATCCGGCCACCAGTTAGCAGGTCGGATCATAATGTTCATATTTCCCAGGAACATTATTTTAGAATCGTCATCTGCAAAAATTGTATTCATATGATTACAGAGATATGGTTCCATAAAAAGTTCCATTGCCTCACCGGTATCGGGGTCGATAAATCGCGGCGTACCATCCTGATTCAGAGGATTTTCGATGTCATATTCAACAGGAACCGAAATATATTCATAATCCCCTTCTCCATAATTGTCATTATAGAAAACATAAAGCTTATCACCTATGGTTGAACCTTCTGGAGCAGAAGAATATCCCATATAAACAACTTTTCCATCTTGTGATACATTAAAAGCCTGATTTGGTCTAGTTTCTTCCGGTGTACCAGCATTCCAGCCATCTAAAATGGGAATTGTATTAAAAGTCCAGCTAAGTTCAGACTGAATGTTTAGATCGTTTTCGTTGAAATCAGCATACCCGATCAAAACATTCTCTGAAGGATTGCCTGAAGCTTGATGACTAGTGAAATTATTCGCTACAACATAAGTTCTTCTCATATCAGGATTTGGAGAAGGTCCCACAAAGACATAAGGCCAGACAAAATCATCATCGACATAAGGTGTAGTAACATTTTCATCGATAATTGTAAATGGAGCTTTCCAAAGGCCTGCACTTCCCAGGTGATATAAATCGTATGAAAAAACATCACGATGCGCGATAGCACCTGTTTGGTCAGCATGCCAGCTTACCATAGGATCATTGGTAACCGGATCGATGCCAATTCCTGCATATCCTTCACGGATGTCATCTGTGCTAATAGTTGCTACGTTTGTAACGGTGCCATCACCGTCGATATAAGCATAATACACTCTTCTAGTAGAAGCAGCTGTTTCTGTAGCGTGGAATACAACATATAAACCATCGCCATTGGGCTGAACCTGAATTGGCAGACTGTTATAACTTCCAGGCATGTAATCATAAAATGATGAAATAATAAAACTTGGATCTGTAATGAAATTGTAATCGGGTATAATTCGCTGTGTATTTTCATAGACCCTGTTTGGACTTCTGTCCGCTTCAATTCCTTCCTTTAATAATGGCTGCATAAAATCATCTGCCATTAAACTGATAGCGAAGATCAATACAATAAAAAGTAAAACAAACTTCCTCATACTTCCCCCTTTTTTTATGTGTTAAATACAACTCAAATCAAGTTAGTTGTTTTGTAGTATAATCTGTCAAATATTTTTTAATATAATAAAAAACAGCTTACAGAATGAAGTCTGAAAGCTGTTTCGAAATTTGTACTTGATCTTATTACTATTTCAGTAAAATCATTTTATTAATTTTTTCGTAATCTTTAGTTTTTAATTTATAGAAATATATTCCTGAGGACACACTTTTTTGATCATCATCTGTACCATTCCAGATTATCTCATGATTGCCAGTTTGTAAAATGCTCTGAACTAAAGTTTTTACCTTTTGACCTTTTAAATTGTAGATATCTAGTTCAGTTATTCCTGTGTGTCCATTAAATAAAGTAAAGGAGATAGTCGTGCTTGGATTGAAAGGATTTGGAAAGTTACCGATTAATTCTGTAGCCATTGGAATGGTTGTACCACCCGCTCCAGAAGATTGATATGTAACAGGAAAGATAATGTAATCCAGCCAAACACAATCATCTCCAGCTGTTACAGCACCATCTTTTTCATATTTCCATTGGAAGACGTGATTTCCAGCGGTTACAATATAAGATTCTTCGCTCCAATCTTCTTCTCCACTCCATTCTCCAATCATTTCTCCATCAATATAGAATCTGAAGTAATCAAAGTTAGCTTCGGAAGAAACTTTCTTCCAAAAGCTAATCTCACTTTCCTGCAACACATTCAAGATTATGAAGATGTCTGAACTACTATCATTGTTAATATCACCCGATTTAGCACTAAAAAGTCCTTCGTAACTATTAGGATCAATTACCCAATTCTCAGAACCACCAAAATTCCAATTATGTGTAGAAAAATCTCCGCTTTCAAAATCTTCAATATCCAATCCAACTACTAATGAAAACATATCTGTAACCAAAACTCCGTTATCTGCTGTCAGTTCGAAATCAAAATCTAAGATCTCACCCAATGGTGCATCATTTGAAATTGTTAGTGATGCAACTGGATATGTTCCTGAAACTCCAGCATTCAACGAATCAATCGATAAAGGCAGCATTGTTATAGTAACAAATGGATTTGAAGTAGATATGGAAGGAATCAGATTATAAGCTTCGGCCCCACCGTCATTTAGTAATTCTAATTCCAATGTAACTTCTTCTCCAGGATCGGGTGTACTGTTGTTTTCATCTAATACAAATATCGATTCAAGTTTTAGATCAGCTGCAAATGCTTGAAAAGCCATAGGAATTTCGAAAAATCCTTCATCACAATTAGCTAGAATTAAAAATTCAATCAAATACTCATCTGGTACGTTTTCACTTATATCAAAATCGAAAGCATCTTCAATAGTTACAGTTTCTCCAAGTAATATTTCAGCTATGAAATCAATATCATCATTTAATGTTACAAATTCATCTTCTGAAGTTAATTCAAAATTTACATTAGTCGCTGACGACATACCATATATTTCTAAAGTTAAGCTTAATAAAGCATTCTCTCCAAATTCTAAAACATCATCGTTCCCAGAAGAAATTGTATAATCATCTACAAAAATACCATAACCTGCAGGAATGACTTGAAGTTCAAATTCCTCGATCAAGCTGTTATAACCGCTCACAAATATTTGAGCTGCACCAGATGGAATAAATCCATCTTCAATATCAATTATTGCTGTACCGGTTGCATCTGTTGTTGCTGTTCCGTACAATTCATCATCTTTTAAAATTGAGCATTGCAAACCTTCAACTGGTGTGCCATTAGTACTAATTTGAACTGTATGCGTAAACATCCCCATAAAAAATATGGGATCAAAAGTTACATCTAGTTCCTGCGGTTCATCCGTCCAGATGGGTAGAGTTGGGTCCCCCAGAACATTACAACAATAGAAACACCAGCGCAAAGCTCCTTCTTCCCACTGTCCGGGAGCTGTAACCCAGGGAGATGTGTCTATCTTAGATTCCAGGGTGTTTGTGCAATTAGGTCGGTTTTATCGGTATAAAGAGCATCTGTAAATTCTCTATTAAGATGACCTGATGGTCCTTCGGTCTGACCTTCGTTGAACCAGCCATAACGAGAATTTCCCACAAAAGTAACTGCAAAATTATCAATCTTCAGCATATCCTCAGCTATACAGTCATCTTCGTCAAAGCCAGCGCAATTACAACCATGTGAATAAATTATAGAAAAATTATGATCAACACCATTTACCTGGGAGAAATTTGTATTGGTAATATCCTCGGTACTCATTCGCATATTATAACTATAATTACAGTGACCTGCATGATATATGAATGGTTTTCCTTCGTTGATCTCCGTCATCAACTGCTGCACATTCCAGGTTCCCAGATCACGGTCATACATCTCTTCAAAACTATGATCTTCTGGAATGCCATCGGTTGTATAGCCATAATCATCGTGCCATCCTACTAAAAGATCCATGTAATCTCCACCCCAGGTTAGAGGATCATCGTACATGTGTTCCCCTACTAAAAGTGTATTCTGCATTTCATCTAAAACAGGATCTATCTGATAACTAAATGATTTACCCAGCATAGTAGCCAATTCTGTTGAATTGCTAAATGGCAGTCGGCCAACAGAGATATCTGGCAGCAGGTCATCTTCTCCCGGTTCTGCCCACAGGTTATCACCATCATCATTCCAAGATCCATCTAAACCAGAATAATATACATCTGCTGGGATGGCATAATCTTCTACACCATCACCAGATTCAACATAACAATAAAATCCACGAGGAGGTACATGTTCAGCATCACCTGCTAATAAAACAAATACAACATCATTGTTGGAATATTCCTGGATGATGTAATTTCTGATCTTCTCTTGTAAGTCTTGCCCGGCCATAGTTGCGTTTATGTCTTCTGTTGTAGCAATTTCAGAGCGCATACCTTTCTGCTGATTCAAGTTTATCCATGCATCAAATTCGGTACTAAACTGGTTTGGTGTGATTATAAGGATCTCGTATTCACCTTCTCTGGTAATATCGGTATTATAAGAAGAGATCAATTCTGAATTCTGAGCAAATGAGTTGATCTTATCTAAAACTTTTTGTCTGGAAGAAATGGTTTTTGATCGTGAGTACATATTTGGATCACGCTTTGTTTCAATTTCCACAGTAACTTCGCGAAAATAAGAAAGTTGCTTGGTTGCAGGAATATAGTTTACAGGTGATATTGTGCTTAGAGCAAAACCATATCCATTCATGAATTCAGTTGTGAGCCGTCCGTGTTGTTCAACAGGATAATTTTGATCTGATTGATAAATGGTATCTTTCTTCTGAAAAATTGATGGCTCGTTGCTGGAAAGAGGTTTAGACTGCTGCATCGGATAAAGCTCTATATCCCTATTAAGTTGTATTTCATTAGATCCTGAAATTAAAATGCTTTCAGCAATTTCCCCGTGAGGGAGCAGAAGTTGTACAGCGTGATATGGTAATGTTGGTTCTCCGATAATACCTGCTGACTGGGTGTTTTCAAAATTTACCAACTGATATCCTTCGGAATCGCTAATTTGAAGATCATTGAAATAGTATGTATGTTCGATTATGGAAGCAAACATTAGAATAGTACTAAGAACAAAAATTAACAGTAATGCTTTTTTCATAAATAATATCCTTACCTTTTTATAATAATTACATGCAAATTTTGAACCGAGATTGAAACGAGCAAGCAAAAAAAAGCCCTGCAAAATTGCAGGGCAGATTTATGCTGATGTTAATTATAGCTAATCAAGATCGACAGTAATTGATAAACCTTCGATTTCCAGCTCATCAAAACCATCAATGGCTTCTCCGTTTTCATTCAATAATGAGATGTTTTCCAATGTCATATTCCCTAAGCCAGCACCTGAAGCAATAACATTAAATCTGAAGAGAGTACCATTTCCACTTAAACCATCACTCTGACTGGTCTGCTGCAATCCTACAAAAACAGAATATCTGCAAGCTTCCAGATTTGAATATGAAATGGTTGATCCACTCCAGAAATCACCTTCTACAAAACTTAGATTATCAATATCCAAAATTTCATCTACAAACACAATTTCCATACTTGCACAAAATAGGTCTTCTGCGTCTTCTATATCAATCAAAATTATTTCTGTACCGGTTGTATTCATATCTAATTCAGAGGGAGAAAAAAGCAATTTCAATTGATCTTTCGATCCGGTAGGGCTTTCAGAACAGGAAATTACTAAAATTGCTAATATCATCAAGGTTATTATTCTTTTCATTTTTTTCTCCTTATTTAAGCAGAAGCATTTTTCGAGTTGCTATTGTTTTAGAATTCAAACTTAACTGATAGAAGTAGATTCCGCTTGGTACAGGATTATCGTTTTCTTCGATTCCATTCCAGCTTATATTATAATGACCACTTTCCTGATGCTTATCTATCAGTTTTTTTACTAACTGACCTTTCACGTTGTAAAGGGATAGCTCTATTTCGCCAGCTTCTGCCAGATCATAAGAAATATTCGTAGATGGATTAAACGGATTAGGATAATTCTGAGCTAGACAGCTGTGAACTGGAATTTCCTGGATCGGAAAATCAAATTCACTGGCAATTAGATTTTTGAACAATAACTCTAGTCCAACATCATTTAATGAATTATATAGCTCCATGAAATTTTCCTCGTATTCTAATAGATTTGGATACTCGTAAGGTATCGCAGCTATCAAATTATGTGTATAATTCCAATTAAGGCATATGGCTGCAACGTCAGTAATATCTACATTTCCATCTCCATTGCAGTCGGCAAACGGGGCCATAGTGTCTGACCAGTTATAAGAAAATCCATTTGCTTCCCAAGTATATGAAATATCTTCTCTGGCATCGCCACTACTGCCCCAGTAAATCCCTATTGGAATTATATCGTCTACATTAACAATACCGTCGTTGTTGCTATCACCGGGCCAAATCTCATACACATCGCCCGAAATATACTCCAGCTTATATTGACTTTCCAGATATACATCGCCAAACAGACAACCAAGTTTGAATTTGTGCTCGTTATCGGCTTCCAGCCCTTCAATAATATATTCTCCTAAAGCAGCATCTACAACATCATATTGCCAGGTAGAAGCAGGAGCATCTGCTTTCTTGTAACAAACCTGAAACTCATCAGGATCGGACATCAACTTCCAACAAACTTTTGCTGAAGTTGTATTTATAATTTCTTCTGCTGAAGAAAGATACGGAATACTGGGTAGACCTATGAAAGTAGTATAATCAAAATTGTTTGCTAATAACTCTTCGGCTTTCTGAACTCTAACTTCTAATCCTGTCAATTCATTATCCAGTGCAATTAAAGTATAAAAAGTGAACGAATCCTGGGGTAGCAGATTGAATGAGTTAACGGTAGGGTTGTTAAAGCCATTTTGATCACCATAAATCGAATATAGAAAACGTGTATCATTGGGATCGTTAACCTGAGCATTAGGATCATCTTCCAGAGATTGATATTTATTTGAATCTGGATTCCAACCAGTCATCAACCAGTATTTTTCATTTGATGAAGGAAATCCTAAATAAATTGGATCAGGATCTCCAGGACCATCCCCAACGGTCCAACACCAACACTCTATTTCATAGTCATCTGAATCAAGAATTTTCAATGCAATCTTACCTTCCGCTTCTTCGTCATCACCATCATCATCATAAGAAAATCCAAATTTTTGATTCAAGCTGTAACTACTTATATCGTCTGATGCAGGATTCCAGGAATTATTGTTACCTATATCTGCATCCATGAAATAACCTATTGCTAAATCATATAGAGTTTCCACTTCTGATGTATTGTAAATTGTATTTTTTACGAATATCATATCTGCAAAGTATTTTACTGGCCAGGAATATATTTCTTGCGATACTGCCACATTCAATTGCTGATTATAGCCATGATGGCTTACAAAGGCAGAAGCTCCAAAATCTCTCTCTCCCTCTGTTCCAAAAGGGCTGTAATCATAGAAATAAGAGATAGCAGACACAAAGCCAGGATAACCACAATCTTCATCTAACAGATTATCACCATCATCATCATAAAGTTTTGTAAACAAGAACTCTCCGGTTGGATCACTAAAATCAAATGGACTGCCAAGTTGGTCTTCATCGGTGAATCCATCGTTATCATCATCTATGTTTTGGAATTCTCCTACTACTTTTCGAACTGTATCGAAATCAACATTATTCTCATATTGACTACCTAATGCAGAAGTTTCTAAAGGATTGTAGGCAGGCAAAAGTTCAAAAACACTTAAATCACCATCAAAACCAACAGTTGTAAGCGTGTCCACAACAGTGAGCAGATTGGAAGTCCAATTTGGATGACTAGCTGGTATACAATTATTCCAATGATTTGGTGGATATTCTGTCCAATACAAAGCTTCACCTAATTCATTGCGTCTTATTTTTTTGGCTCCTATCCATAAAGAAGAAACGGACAAATAATCGATACCGGAGTTTATAGGCCATTCCAGGCCAAAATTTTCTTCAGAGCCGAGATAGCCATAATTTGTAGCATTGAAGCTTATCTTGCCATTTTCAAAAATACTGCAATCATTAAAGGCACGTTCTACTTGCGGATCCAGGGAAGAAGCAAATACAATTCCATTGTAATTATTTGCTGGATTATTGCCAGCATATTCACCTAAATATCCACATTGTAGAAAGTACTCAAAATCATCACTGCCGATCATTACATAGTTACCATTCTTATCTATCCAGGGAGCTGTGGCATAATGTATTTCATCATTTACAAATGAGTGTTGTGGCTCTTCAGAAAGTGCTTCATCCATGTAAGTTACAAAATGATTTTCACCTAACGCAAAAGAGTTATTAGAACTTTGATAGTTATTTTGGGTTAAACCATTATATATTATAGTATTAGGGTAAAAACCATCTTGAACTTTGAAGTTCATTTTAGCTGGATTATCGCTGTCTTCAAAGCCGCTCCTGGTTACAATATAAGCTTCCAGTTCTGTTAACTCACCATCTTCATTTGGAATAAGCGCATTACCCAGTTCAGAATTCATCTCAACTTGCCGGATATCTTCACAATCAAGTGTATTAAGCCATTCTCCAGCCTGGATCAGGGTACTGTCGGATTCTGAAATTATGTTCAACCGATACATGAAATGATCAGCATATAATCCTTCGACAAATATATCGGTGAGTTGTTCGTTGATCGTGAATGCGATTCCTTTACCGATTGTTCTTCCATCGACCGGACCCTTTGTTGTAGATAATCTGGTTCCAATTATTCGATCATCAAAAAAGCTGGTAGAGATCGGATCACTTTCTTCGATATCCAATAGATATTTCAGTTCAACTTTTGAAATTATATGAGCCAATTCACCCATAACAGATTCAAAGATTACTTCAAAAGTTTTTAAATCTGTCCAAATGCTTCGTTCATATGATAATCCTAACGGAATGCTTTTATCTGCACCTGGTAAATAGTGATAGATCCAGCCATTCTCATCTGCAAAAAAACCAGCAGGCATCTCATTATTGGTTGTAGTAAACCGATAGGCAAACAATGGATTGCCATCTAATTCTTCTTCCCAGGAAATAGTTTGTACATACTGATATTCGCTACTGTTTTCCAATTCGATCTTTTCGCCCGAGAAATCCGTAAAGTATACTTCAGATGTATTATCGGCTGTTGTAGGATTTTTTTGTGTACAGGAAATCAGAAGAAATATTACAATAAACGCATAAATACCTTGCTTCATCATAGTTCTCCTTCAAAGTAATAAATCATTAACTCTCTAAATTCTTTGTTACAAAATCCTTATTAGTTATCTGCTTTTTTAATGTCAAATATTTTCTAAAATAATTATTAACAAAAAAAAGCCCCGATTTGATTTCGGGGCTACTAGTATTGTAAGTTAAATTCTAATTAAAGATTAATATCAGTATTGTCAGCTTCATCGTGCATGGAACTGAAATCGTCTGCTCCATTTAAACCGAAAGCTAGGATGATCTCATATGTTTGACCCGGGATCAAAACTCGATCGTATTGATCTCCTGAGTTTAAAGGAATTGTAAATCTGATCTCTGAAATTCCAGATTGTTCGTGCCCGAAAACCCGCGTTACATGGTTTTCTCCACCTAAACCAACATCTGCTAAATGCGTGGTTTTCGTTACACCAAAATCATCTCGAATATAAGTTGTACCGTCAACTACATAACCTATTAAAAAATTTGCATCCTGCATTTCTTCTGTGGGATCAAAGCCTACGGCCAACCAGCCAGTTGTTGGTGCCAGGACCATACATCGCAGTGAATCTCCTACAACTTTCCATTTAAAAGTAATATCGCTCTTTACTACTGTAATAAATCCCTGTGTATCGTTATCCAGGCTGATGTCTCCACCAGTGGTAACTCCGCTATTCCCACCACCGGATGTGTTATTCACTGTAAAAGATGAAAAACCTGCACTGGTATGCATTGCAGAGAAATTATCAGCAGTTCCATATGCTAATATCAAGGGATAACTTTCATCCCAAATAAGTGGTTTATCGTAAGCATCACCGCTATCCAGCGGCATCGAGAAGTAAATAAACGTTTCACCTCCAGATTCCAATCCTCCCATATTGTAAAGATCGTCAGTTCCACCATAACCCACATCAGCAGAATGTACGTAAGGAGTATCACCCCAATCATCCCGAATATAGCCTACTGAATCATTTTCCACATAACCAATTATGAAGTTTGCATCCTCCATAATATTACTTGGATCAAAACCGATACCTAACCAACCAGAGGTTGGTGCAGAAACCAGACAATGAATCGTATCTGGATCAACCAGCCAGTAAAATTTCATGTCGGCTGATTCAAGTGATAGATAAAGCGTTGTATCTGGGAAGGCAGTGGAATTTCCACCACCACCTCCACCGCCACCACCTTCGGAAAGTGTGATATTGGCATAACCAACATCTGAATGGTATGAATCAAAATCATCAGTATCACCACGAGCTAAAATAATAGGATAGGTTTGATCTATCTCCAATACGCGATCAAATTGATCACCGGAATCCAATGGTATCTTAAATTCTAATTCTGAAACGCCACTACTTTCTGAAGCATCGATCAATTCAATATCTTCCGTACCACCTAAACCTACATCGGAACTATGTGTTGTACTGGAGATACCCCAGTCATCTCGCATGAAACCTGTTCCACCGGAAACATAACCAATTATGAAGTTAGCGTCTTTCATCATGGAACTGGGATTAAAACCAACACTTATCCAGCCGGAAGTTTCTGTACTAAGAATACAATGCAGATCAGTTTCTACAACTTTAAATTTAAGCGTAACTCCAGCAGATGTAACACTAACGAATCCAAGTGTATCGGGAGGAGTTGGCTCTGGTCCAAGGATCTCATCTTTCACTGTTTCACAGCCAGAGAAAATTATAAGAATGAACAGAAATGATAAAATAAAAATTTTAACTTTCATAGAAAAACCCCTTCGACTACGTCATCTCCCTTCCAAGGGGAGTAATATGGAATTGTATTTTTACTACCATTCCATACGGCGCTGAATATTGAAACCTAAACGCAAATGAGCATCTTTAATAATTCCCAAACTGGTTCTTCTCAAACCGATATCATCTGTATTTGCTAATAGGAAAGTAAATTGATGTCCGTAAGTATCAAACTTAAGACCAAAGGCAAAAGCATCTTCTTGTCCGATATGTTTAGAAAGTTGGATTCCCGCAAAATCTCGATCCAGAACTGGATAATATTCACCCAGGAAACTGATGTTATCCAAAATCTTAACAGTCATTCCAAAACCAAGTACAAAGCGTTGGTTATAACCATCGTAAGCAGTATTTAAAGTCGCAACGAATCGTTCGAATAACTCGTCATTCTGCAAAGAAAGATGATAAAAAAAATTCTTTCTTGCAGAATCACCTACTATCCATTCTGTTCTATTTTCTTTATAACTAAAGTAATCAACTCCAACCTGACCATAAACCGGGAAATCTTCGATATCAATGCGATAAGCTACCCCATAGATCTTCTCACTTTTGCGTCTACTGTAACTTATCTTTGCTTCGGCTTTGCGATAAAATTGATAGCGTGCACTCAAATTTACATTGGCTCCGACATCCATTCCCAGAAAGTTATCGAAAGGTTCATCGGTGATATCACCATAAAAACGATGTCGAATCATCAACTCTCCTTCCCCTTTTTTCAATCCAGATGGGTTGATCAGGTTGATCATGGAAAAATCATAGGCAAGAAGTGATGTAACAACGAAGAAGAAAATAACGATTAATTTTAATCGCATCATTCCCCCTTTTATTCAATAGTTATTGAAGCAGATTTCTTTCCTGTTTTATTACAAATGGTTCGAACTTTGATCTTATCGCCTGCTTTGGCATCGATAATTTTATAGAGAACAGTTCCTTTTTCGGCATCATCCTGCTGCTCAATCTTTTGCTCGATGATCTCTTCTTTGTTCAGATATACTTTGATCTCAAAAATAAAGTGTTTAGCAGCATCTTTTACCTTGTGATCGAAGTTCACGGTTAAGATTGAAGTTTCAGCATTAAATTCCAATTCAACATTAGATGCCGGATGCGCTAATAATAAAGAGCTTCCAATCAATAAAACAAATAATAATAAATATTTCATACTTCCTCCTTTTAGCTTAAAGAAAATTTATTCATGCGTCTTTGCGAAGAATCTATCATAGGATTTCTGCTGAAGCAATCTACAATGTTTGTCATATGAAATTTTTGTTTAGATTGCTTCGAATGCAACTGCACGAAGAACACCTCGCAAAGACTTCAATTATTTATGTCTCCACAGATTCCAAAATACAAAGAATTCTTTTTTATTTCTTCTTCTTAAAATACACGGCTTTCACCCAATTGAAATTCAAGATGAAATGAAAGATCCCTAAAAGAATAAAGATTATCCCAGCAATTTCATGCGTTTCATACAAAAACTCGCTGCCTTGTATCTCGGAAGAAATGAATTTATAGAAGATCAGTGACAGTGCTGTAATGAAAAATATCAGGATCATAAAAACGTTTAGAATTTTCAATGTATTTTGCTTGTTCATACGATTTCTCCTTTCGTATCACTTTAAAAAACTTGATAGTGTTTAATACATTATGTTGTCAAACAAAAAAAGCTCCGCATTTCTGCGGAGCTTTTTATCCTTGGGGAGGATTTGATGTCTTTTTACAGACTCAATTTATTTTTTGCTTATTTAAATTCCGGTTCAAATGGAAGAACCATCAGAACTTTTTCATCTTTAAGGTTTTTGAATTTACTGGCTGTTTTCCAGAGACTTTTAATTTCTTCCGGAATATAGCTGCTGGCATCTATAGTAAAACCAACATTATGGTTTCCTTTTTTACCACCGATGTTTACAAGCTCAATATCTTTGTCAGAATTAAGTAATTCCTGCATTTCTATTTTTGCTAAATTCATTCCACCAATAGCATCTACCAGTCCTCTTTCCAGGGCTTGACGTCCAGTCCACACTCTGCCTTGAGCATATTTATGAACATCATCCACTTCCATTCCACGACCCTCTGCCACACTACTCACAAATCTATCGTAGAAGTGATGGATCATGTTGCTGTAAATATCTTTCTCTTCGCTGGTAGGCATTCTGCTGGTTGTGCCGAAATCAGAGAATTTACCGATTTTTACAGTATCCCAATTGATGTGGATCTTTTCATACATTCTTTCAAAGATTGGGAAAACACCAACTACACCGATGGAACCAGTGATTGTGCTGGGTTGAGCTATGATCTTATCGGCATATGTGCTGATGAAATAACCACCACTGGCAGCTACACCACCCATTGATGCAATTACCGGTTTCTGGTTTTTACCAGTTTTACAAAGTTCAATTTGCCGGGCAATTATATCAGAAGCCAATGCTGAACCGCCACCACTATCAACTCTGATGATAATACCTTTCACAGTTTTATCTTCACGAGCTTTTTTAATGGCTGTCGCGGTAGTAACTGAACCTATCGATTTACCAGCAACACCTTTGCCGGAATGGATATTACCGACTGCATAAATAAGTGCAACTTTTTCTGTTTTAGCATCACTCCAGTCATAGCGGATTTCGTTGTGAGTGTATTTCTCGGTAAGTTTCTTATTATCAAATTTTTCTTCCAGTTTGCTTTGCAGCTCATCCTGGTAAATAATGCCATCGATCATTCCTTTTTCCAGAGCCGCTTCTGCTGTCCAGATAGGAGATTCATTAATAAGTTCTTCAACAGAACTCTTAAGTTTGTCACCTCTGCCCTCTTCGATCATGGTAGAAATTTCAGCGAAAATACCATCTAACAAATATTGGTAACTTTCGCGCTCTGCATCGGTCATATGTTCTTCACTTAGCATATTTCCGGCAGTTTTATAATCATGGCTGCGCAGATTCACAATATCGATTCCTAGTGTATCTAAAAGTGATTTAAAGTAAGGTGAATTAACTGAGAGACCTTTGAAGTCTACCATTCCGGATGGATTTAAATAGATCTCATCGGCTATGGAAGCAGCAAAAGCATAATTAGATCCGCCAACTCCTTCATAATAGAAAACCACTTTCTTGCCAGCTGCTTTGAATTCCATAAATGCATCACGTAATTCTTCTCTCTGAGCTAACTTAGCAGAGAAATTGGCTTGCTGGATTACGATACCGCTTACATTTTCATCATCTTTCATTGTATTTAACTCTTTGATAATTTGTGAAAGTGTTTTACCTTTGCCCATGAAGATGGTAAAAGGTCCGATCTTCTGGCCAGGTTTGGTTTCGAAAACCTGTCCTTTCAGTTTATAATTAACAAATTGGTTCTTTTTAAAGTTTATAAAAGATTTAAAGGTTTTATCAGAAATATTCACATAGTAGCTGCCGTTATGGAATTCTTTATCTTTATCTGTATTCACGAATGAGCCAGTCGAAATATTCTCTAAAGTAATACCAAAATTAACACCAACTGTCTCATTATCCACATCATAAGATCCACCTAGCCGAATACCATCGAAAAGTTCTGTTTGAATGCCAACAACAGGTTTGATCAAATCTTCCTGATCATAGAACGTATCGGCACTTAATGTAACTCTGTGTGCCCAGTCGTTACTTAAGAACAAAGGCCGAACTGCAATACCCAGATTATAAGATGCTTTGCCATCTAATAGATCATAAGCTATTGCTCCAACCGAAAGGTAATCGGTAGGACGATAAAGAATAGATTCCTGCAGGTCTCCATCTTTAAATTTATCATTTTTCCAGTCCCATGATAAACCAAAATAGAGATTTCGGGCTAATTCATTATGCATACTGCACATTGCCAGGCGATGAAAATTATCATTGCCTTCGACATCCAGTACATAACCAAAATTATCTCCACTGATCATCACAGACAATGAATCTTCATAAATTCCGTCTTCATCGTAATTACCAATGAATGAAAATCCTGTTGAATTACCAAATCCCATTGCTGCGGGATTGATCTTCGGCGCCATAAAATCGTCTGTTCCTGCAATTGGAGTTTGAGCATTCAAACCAATTGCCATTACTAATAATACTAGAATCGTAATTCCTCGTTTCATTTTTTACCTTCTTATCTCTTATTTTAATTCGTATATATTTACATCAGAATTAGAAGTAGAAGCAGAGATTTTATACCCACCTTTACCAAGTGTACCTTCTAATGTGTTTTTAGACATTCTGCTTACATTAAGTTCGATACCGCTTAGATCGATAGAAGAATTTGAAGTTGTAGCAAAGATATCGGCATCAAGTTTTGGATTCAGATACAGGTTGATAGAAGCATTGCTTGTAGATAGCAAAACATCATTGTTCAATTCTTCCATTTCTACTTCGATCGAAGCATTAGAAGTGATAAGGTTTTTGAAATGATCTACTTCTTCCATGGAAATAGATCCATTACTGGTGGTAGCATTCACTTTACCACTCACTTTTTCCATATTGATACTGCCATTACTGGTAAATGCATCTACCATACCATCAACATTCTCTACTTCTATCGCACCATTGGATGCACGTAGGCTCATATCTCCGTTGCAATCGGTAACTTCGATACCTCCATTGGAAGTTACAACATCTTCCAATGTTAAATGAGCAGGTATTTTTATTTTGTAGCGAACAGAAACTTTTGTATTTTTCTTTTGATGAACTGTTTCGATATGCCAGTTCTTTTCTTTTTCTATCTGGATCTCAACTTTATCGAACTCATCTTCTTCTTTATTGGTACGCAATAGTGCATCGATCTCTACATTATTGTTTTGCCAACTGGAGATTTCGATCGATCCATTGATATTGGTTACATCCAGTTTTGCATCTTTTCCAGGTTCAAAAGATTTATTGATTTCTTTAGTTATGTAATCCTTACTATCATCATCCCAACTGAAATTAACGCCAAAGGAGTTGTCATCTGTCTGATCATTTACCATGTATTTAACGATACGGGCCGGGCTTTTGCCAACCCAGGAAATTGAGTTTCCCGCAACGAAACGAACAAATCCACCTAACAACTGGCCCCAGAATCCGGTAAGATTTGTGTTATCGTCACCTTCTACTACTATACCTTCGCTAGTTATTTCTACGTGTTCCCCATCGTCATCTACAATTATTCCGTCTTTACTTATCTGAACTATATTCTCGCCGTCTTCCGCCACTGTAAGCGATCCATTGGCAAATGTAACTACTTCATCATCTGTCTCTATTACTACCGTCTCAGAATCAAATTTGCATACTGCATCATCAACCTTCATTGTGTACTTTTTACTTACAGGCAGATAAACACTAACCTTAGAATAATCATCGGAAGCAATCGAAAGTACATTTCCTTTTTTAGTAACAGATACATCAGAAGCATTGTGGTTTACCTCTATATCTGCCTTATCATGAAATTCTAAAGTTCTAAGACGTACATTATCAAACTCCAGTTCGATCTCTTCAAAATCCATTTGTATTGTCTGTGACAAAGCCATCAAGATCATGCTGATGATCATCAATCCTACTACTAATAATACTTTTTTCATGATTTACTCCTATTTCACTTCTTTATGGTCATAGATAAGTGTAGCAGCTGCAAACAGCACTCCACTAACACCAACCTGTAATAACGATTTCCAGTTAAATATCAATTTATTCCACATTTCATTTATCACGTCCGGCAGATTGATCAAGGTGGGATCACCATTGAAATTACTAAATGAAGTGAAGCTAAATAAGTCAATAATATATTTTAACGGAAGTGGTAATTTCCAACCCATAAGAACATTTACGATAAGGAATAGAAAGTTAATTCCCAATAGAATAGCTACACCCTGAAAGAATGCTTTATCTTTAAATACTGCTGAACAAAAGTAAGTAAGACTTCCTAAAAGCAACCCAATTTTAGCAAAAGAAAGAAATCCCTGAGCAAAGCCGGAAATGCTGGCATAAAAATCTGTTTGACCGAAGAAAGCCAAAATCGAGTTAATAACAATATAATTGAAAATTGCAATTACCAGCAGCACTGCCCAATTCCCACCAATACCAATGGCATATTTAGAAAGACTGCGCCACCAAACCGATACAGGCTGCGAACGATGAAACAATTCACAATTCTTGCGCACATCTTCATTTAACGCACTTTGTGTGAGAGTGATGGTGAATATGAGAATAATGAATCCCGGTAAACTGAACATGGCTACATTCACAGCATAGATTATTGCCGGGATTACCATATCTGCATCATTTGTGAATTCATCAAAAGGAATATCTCCACGGAAATAACCAACAGCAACAGCCAGCACGATGAGAATGTAAAATCCAGCTGTTATCCAGAATGGCATTAACAAAGATTTCTTGCTGATATGCCAGTCTTTTATAAGTAATGTTTTAAATTTATTCATGAGAACCTCCTACTTTTTCCAGGAAAAGATCTGAGAGTGATGGTGCTGTAGTTTCTGCACCTTTAATTGCTAATCCACTCTTTAACACAGCACTTACATGACCCAGAGTTTTGGTAATAAGCTTAGGTTGCTGTGCTTCCAGTAATTCTGCTTTATCACTTTTAACTGTGTAGATGGAGTATTGACTTTTGAGATTTTCTACATCTTCCTGCAAAATTATCTTTCCTTCATCAATAAAAATGATGTCCTGCAAAATATGAGCAACTTCTTCTACCTGGTGGGTGGAAATTATGATCGTTCTCTCTTCATTATAGAATTCACCCAGGATCGTATTGAAGAATTCTTTCCTGAAGACAATATCCAGACCAAGAGTTGGTTCATCTAAAAGCAGGATCTTAACATCCAGAGAAAGTGTGATGAGCAAATAGAGTTTTGTTTTCATCCCTTTGGAAAGGCTGGATACCTTTTTATTGAGAGGAAGTTCACTTTTCGATAATAGATCGGTTGCTTTCTCGGCATTCCAACTCTCGTTCATATTGGCTACATAATCGATTGTCTGCTGCACGGTTAACCTATCGTCCAGGCTGCTTACATCGGGAATGAATGCTACATGATTGTGAATATCTTCGCGATGATGCTTCATGCTGTTTCCCAGTAACGAGATATTTCCTTCGTACTTTAAAAAGCCCAGGAAGCAGCGCATTAAAGTAGATTTACCGGCACCGTTTTTTCCCAACAGGCCAATTATTCTACCTTCTGGAATAGAAAGATTCACGTTATCCAGTGCTTTTAGCTTCCCATAATATTTAGTTAAGTTTTCTGTCGTAATTAAGCTCATTCTACTTACCTCCTGCATAGTTAGTTTCTATCGACTTGATGAGTTCTGTTTTGGTTAAACCCAGAGATTTGCTTTTTTCGATGCATACCTGCAATTCGATCTCCAGGAACTTCTTGCGTTTTGCTTTGGTCAACTTGGTTTGAGCTCCCTTTTCCACAAACATTCCGATACCTCTTTTTTTAAATAACACACCCTGAGTTAATAATTCACTTACTGCATTACTCACGGTCTGTGGATTTAGCCTGTATTGCTGGGCTAAAGTCCGTATGGAAGGAATTGCTTCTTCCTCTTTTAAGGAGCTGGTAATTATGGCCTTTTCGATCTCTTCCTTGATCTGCAAGTAGATCGGGATACTATCACTAAACTTCATAACACCTCCTTTCTGTTTTAGTGTACGGGTCAACTGGTACACTGGTGGTTCATGACGTCAAGTATTTTTTAATTTTATCTTCTTTTGGGAAGGCTTAAAATCATGTGAATATTCTTGGTATCTATATCCGAAATCCCTGAGAAAAAATAAAACAATCCCTGAGAATTTCTCAAGAATTGTTTTAAAAATTCTTCCCCGTTTATTTATTAGGTTCCAAAATCTGCCATTGGATTAATAATCTCATAGAAAGCTGTTACCCTTATCCTTCCCTGGACTCCAAAATTACCACCTAAATTAGTGAATATAACAAGATCCGTCTGATGTGAATCATCTGTTAATATTGAAGCAGCATTAGCATCGAGAAATGCTGTACCTTTAGTGTTTAAAGTGGGATATATATCATCAAGTATTCCAGTAATCAAACCACCCTCAAAATCAGCGTCCCAATTCAAATCTAAGGCAACTTCAACCCGGTAATCTATACCTAAAATCTTAGCACCAATTGGAATATCTAGTTGAATAGAAAATTTATTCACTCCAATTACACTTACACCCGTTGCAGATACAAATTTTCTTTGAATATAATCAGCATCATATCCCACTGTCTTTACTTCATCTAGCAAATCATCAGGGCCTTTGGTTGAAGATCTTAATTTAATTATTCCGTCATGCAGAAATCCATAAATGAGCTTCCCTGTGGCCAGTACTGCATAAATATCAGGAACATCATCTGGATCATCTCCAAACTCTTTATTGAGCGCTGATCCGTCCATACTTGTACCAACCTGGTTATTATGGCCCATAATGGATCTTATGCCACTGTCGGCTCCAGTGCCACTTTCATCTGTCCAAATCTCCTTGTAACCTTCATCTGTGGTATCAATGGCATCATTAAAATAATAGCCGGTTATTCCCACCTCAGCAAGTGTTGTATTATCACCAGATGACCAGTTATCTCCAGGATTAACCAGTTTAACCACTAGTCCTGTAGCAGCCAGCCCGGTTGATTTATCTTTAAGCGGTATTCCAAATTCTATCATAATTTTTCTCCTTATATATAAATTGGATTATCAACGTAAATACCTATGTCACCTATTAGCGGTGGAAGGCTATAATAAACACTCTCCAGCTCAAATTCCACCTTCTCCCTGTACTCATGCAGATCATCCTCACAATCAGGCATAGAAGGCACTTTTGTAATAATAAATTGCTTTGTTTTATAACCACCGCCGGCGTTCTGGCCGTGCGTATATTCCAGCCGGAATTCCACGCCTTCAGCGCTGCATTCATCCAGGATCATCAGGAGATCATCATACTCTTCCGGTATCAAAAAAGTGGTTAATTTGAACTTATCCAGGTAATACTTCCCAATCTTCCAAATATCAGTTGGATCCAGTGGGTTGATCTTAATGTATCTATATTTTAATGACGGATTACGTTTGATCATTCCATCAGAAAAATTGTAATAATTCAATGATGTTTCAGGTATGTATTTTAACAGGTTGAAGCCTTCTATTTTTCCCATCTAATCCCCGCTGATGAACCGATAAGCTCTTATCTTTATCGGTTGCGTTTCCTCTTCTATATAAGCCAGATCACGCTCTAATTTACAAATTCTTACAATAGATCCATCCAGTACTATAGGATCACCAATATTCAAATTTGAATTATGGCCATAGCCATCATAATACCTTATCTTCTCAATATTTTTATCTGTATAATATGGTTCCACAATATCATCAGCTTCATTGGATGAACACACCCAGCGCCCGTACAATGTAGTTTCTAGTGTTATGTTCTTATCATAATATCCATCCCATATCAGTTTGCCATCATAAGTCTTAGTTGTATTTGCATCATGCGGAATTAGTTTAATAATATTATTCTGGATGAAGATCCCACAATTACCCAAAATGCTTAGATCTTTCAGCATTTCATCTGTGTTCATATCTACAAAAACTGGATCACCACCAGTACGCCGCCAAAGAATGTAAGAACCCATTTCAGCACCGTAGCCGTTTTCGTCTATATAAACCCTTACAGGCCTCACACTGCGCCAATCAATGTAATTATCATCTTCCTGGTAAGAAAATCCATCCATAAAAGTATTTAGTAATGTAGTTATCAATGTTTCAAATGGATCAGGGTCAGCAGAAAAATAAATATCAAATACACCGTGGTAAGATCCGGTGATTGGTCGTGCTCTATAATTAACCAGATTGCCTAAAAATTTAAGTGCTATTTTACGCTGCAAACGCTTGTATGCAACTTTGTATTCCGTGTCTAATACTCCACTGAAATAGGTCACTGTATCAGCATCATTAATCAATCTAACACTGGCAATATCACCAATATTCTCAGCCAGCCAAAAGAACCACTTTTCTTTATCAGTACCGTTCTCATCGGCTGCATCATCTACATAATACAGGCTCAAATTGATTGCCTGAGCGTTGATCTTTACTGTCAGAGGATCATACTCATGAACCAGGGCCGGCACTTTCTGAAAATAGACTTTCCCGGCTTCAGGAGTTACTAAAACTGCGCCTTCAATATCATAGAATATGGTTTTCATTGCATCTGTCTTTTATATTCAGCTTCATCTTCCAACCAGGCTTCATAACGCTCTTTTCCGGTAGATTCATCTATTAATATAAACTTATTTGGAAAGTTATTTACTGAGGATAAGATCATTTCCAGCACATTAAGCATTGAGCCTAAAAGCTCATTGGAATTGCCGGAACCGGTTAATTTAGAAACTAGGTTTTTCTGCTGTGCTGCATTTAGAATAACCTCACCAGGTGTCAGTTTTGCATTTACAGAATCTTCACCACCTGTGCCCTGTGCAATACCACCACCGGTGAACTTCTGAGCAGCGATCTCTTTCACATTTATCATACCGGCTGCGAAGGCTGCCGCTGCTGCTACAGGCGCAAAACCCAATCCGATAACTGGGATGGCCAGAGCAGACTTATAAGCTGCACTGGCACTGGAATAAGCATCAATAGTGGCCTGGATAATAGCAAAAGCTTTATAAGCTTCAAATCCTTCCTTACCGGTAGATTTCATTATCTTAGCCATATCACCAAAGAATTTGGCTGTTACTTTCAGCTCTTTCTTTTTGTAGCTGGCTTTTATAAGTGCCTTTGCCTGTTCCTGCTGCGCCAAGATCTGCTCTTCTGTGATCCCGGCTTCGATCAGTTTATCATGGTTGGCTATATAGTAGTTATCAATAGCATCCAGTTTTTGTTGTAGATGCTCTGTGTTTAGATCGTAATCACGTTCACGGAAGTCCTGTCTTAATACCAGCAGCTCATCCATGTTCTCTGTAATAATATCTTCATCTTCGTCTGTAATAAGTTTATCGGTATCTAGCTCAATTTTTATGCCAGCTTTCAGATCTTCCCCAATTTGTGCAGCCAGATCTTTAGCCCGTGCCAGGCTTTCCTCTCCAGCAACAGCTATTTTAGTAAGTTCCTCATCCAATATTGTGCCTTTCTGGATAAGTAGCTGGTTTTCTGCCTGAAGATCTGTAATGCGCTGTTTGCCTACTTCATTAAGATTCTCCACCTGTTGCAGATTGTGGATAATTGCACCATTTTTTATAAGATTATTAGTAACCAATTCCTGTTCTAATTTAAGCTGATCTTTTGTGTAGCCTGCAATTGACTCCTGGATGGCAGCGATCTGCATAAGCTCAAAAGCTTCACCTTCAAAGTCAGCCAGATTAAGCATATCCAGCAGGGATTTTGTAACGTCCAAAAAGCCCTTCTGAACCTTTAAAAGTGCTGGAGCTAGTTGCTCACCAAGTTGCTCATTAAGATCACCAGTCTCATTCTCTAGCTGCTGCATTGCGCCGTAAGTTGTTTCTATCTCAGCAGTGGCAAGCTCAAAACCGGTAACCATTTGCTCCTGGAGAATTGTCATCTTTTCGCTTTCTGTTTCAGCAGCTTTAAGAGCAGGAATATAACGCTGGAGCTGAGTGAAGTCACCTTCATAGGCCAGGGCAATTCCTTTCATAGCTGTTTCCTGGCTCATTCCTACAGCTTCAAATTTGGTGGATAGGCCAATTGCGCCTTCAGTTGCATCAGCAACTTTAGTAATAGCAATTCCCATGTTAAGCCCGGCGCTCATAAGCTTCTGTGCGGCTTCATCTCCCACCATTGTTACACGTTGGATGGCATCAGCCTCTTTAGAAAGTGAATCAAATAATTTATCATATTCAGTAGATTTTTGTTTCAGTGAATTAAGCAGATTATTGTCAGATTTTTCCTGGGCCTGATATGTGTTTACCAGTCCATCCAGAGCAGCCTTCACCTGGCCCACAATTTGCTTCATGGCCATGTAAGCAGTAGAGATGGCTGTTACAGTCTGCGCAAAATTAGAGTTTTTAGCTCCGGCATCCTGAGTGGTGTTTTTAAGGTTTTCAATAGAAGCATCAGCTTCTTTGGTATCAATGTCGATGCCGTGCTTTTCCTTCAGCTCTCCGATCACAGCATCTAGCTGCGCTTTGTTCTTTAGGATTAGCTCAACTACTAAATTCAGATTATTGGCCATTTTGTCCTAATAATATGTAATATTTTATTACCATGTAAACTGCATATTCAAACAGCATTATCAACAAACAGAGCAGATCCATAAGAGTATCATGACCTCTTATCTCCCAGTATTCCGGCAGAGCTTCCAGCCAGGTTAAACTATGGCCGTTTTTATAACCATAAAGCTGTAAGAATTCCACGCCCAAAGCACAGCCAATGGCTATGCCTATGGCCACGAACCAGAACGGGCAAACTCCAAAAGCTATATGAACCAATATAAGAACCAGGCCCATGAAAGCACAGTATTTAAGGTGCGTTCCGGTCGCTGTAAATTGCTGCCTATACATCCAGCACCTCAACCGGCTCATTATAAAATTCAGCTTCTAAAGCGTTGATCTGGCCGTTACAATAAAGATTAAGATCTCCATCATTAAAGTCAATGTAGAGGGCCAGAACTCTGAAGTTCTGTTCAGTGATCTTAACCAGTACCTTATCTCCAGCCAGGCTGAGTTTAGCATTATAATGATCGCGATTGGTTACATCTAAATCATCACCTGGTTCCACTTCATCTGTATGGTGGATTGCTTCCAACCAGGCAAGATCCACAGGAAGCTCAATTGCGTATCTGGTATTCCCGAAGTTAAGATCTGCAATCAGTTTCATGTTTTCATGCAGCAACAGGTATCTGCCTTCTTTCCCGGATCTACTTGTAAAGTTAAGGCCATTGCCAAAAAAATCATGCTCTGCCAGGTAGTTGCGAAAATCAGTTGTGCTGCCATGAAGCGGCTCTGCAACTAATCTCAGTTTTGTATAAGTTCCTCTTTTCATTATTTCTCCTTATGAAATTTTAAAATATTCTATGATCCCGTTAAAAGTTGCCGGAGCTGCTGATCCACCGGATCCTAAACTTCTTACAGATCCAGACACTCCATAGCTTAATGGTACTGCTCCATCAATGCGGACATCATCTAAATACAAGTAGGCCACTTCATCTGAATAATTCCATCTTACATCTAATATATGGAATTCGGAAGTGTCCGTAAAAGCTATTGATTTTGGATGCCAGGAGCCATCATGATAAAATCCAACTTTTAGCAGCCCTGATTTTAATTCTACAATGTGCATGTTAGTATCATCAATAGCCAGTAAATGACAAGGATTAGACAAATCATTAGCTTTGAACTTTATTGCATAAGCAAAATCTGCATCAGGAGATATCAAAGGTGAAGGAATAGGGTATTCCGTATTGACACCATCAAATTCAATCCCTTCAGGGCCACGCTTTCCTTGCTTAGTTATATCTGTTTGAGTTAGTGGATAATATGTTACTTCTACTAACTCGGATTTAGTGAATATAGTGGTGCCAGCACCGAGATGTTTCATATAGAGAAGTCCATTAGTATTTTGCGTAAAAGTAATAACTGTATCAAAATCTCCATTTGCTATTACTGGAATTTCATCTGTATTCGGTAAACTAAAACCCCCTATTGCAAATGTTGTCCCAATAATTCTCCATCTATATTTTGTGCCGACATTCAATGTGTCTTTAAAAATCCCGCCTATCCCTGATGTGGTGAAGCTTATTGCAGTTTTTGATGTAGCTAATAAATACTCTGTCCAATTAGTAAAGTCCCAACCATCGAGTATATCACCCAACCCATTCATACCAGATCCACAATCCAAAACTGCTGCAACCAGGTTGCCGACTTTGACAATAGAACAACCAGTTACTTCATACCAATCACCAATTGCAAGCACTGTCGCTGGTTCAAAGTTTAATTGAGCACCTTGAGCTAAATCGGTAACATCGAAGGTTAGGTCATAATTTACATCACTTGTAGTAACATTGATTGTAGATAAAGTTGGTCTTGAACCCCCATTTCCTTGTCGAATTCTCATTATAAATGGAGTTGAACATCTTACAGTATATCTCAATCTAAATTTTGCTATCTCCAACACAGCATTCAAAGCTCTTTGGCTATAATATCCACCATCAATAGCGGTAGAAGTTACCCTAAAAGGGTCTGTACCTGTTAATGTTCCATAAGCTGGGTCACAAGACCAAATAGAAGAATTTAGAAGTTCCTCACCTTCCCAGCCCAGGGCACATAGTTCACCGTTGTTATTAAATAGAGAAAATTTGCCTTCCTCACCAAACCGCCAAGCTGCCACTACTGTACTAGCCTGGAACGCTTCCCATATTTCCAGATGTGATTTTGTAGGATCCTTCAGGTAGTTCAAAACCCGTGTGATCTCTGTATCAGTTAGCTCAGTGCCGTAATTTAAAAAGGTAGTAATTACCACCCAATCCTCATCTGTTCTATCTTGCTTTAAGAATAGCTGCTTCAGTGTTGATCTGGTTGCCAGGCAGCGCAGATAATCATTACCAAACTCTGTGAGCTGATGTCTATAAGGATGTTCTGGATCGAATGAATCCATGAGCCGGATCTGATCCTTGAATCCATCTTCATTGAGTCGGTTGTAGATTTCGAGTTCTGGTGTTTCGTTTTCAACAACGATAACATCGTCAAAATAATAAGCTTCTGTTCCTGTAGATGTTGGACTCTTTAGTTGAATTCTACAGCTAACACAATCAGTCGGCATTGTTATCAAACCAGATACTTGACTCCACTCTGTTTCATTGGTTAATACTTTATCATCAAATCCAGATATATAAGCATCGTGAGTTTGATCATAAAACGATAATCTCGGAACTATCCCTGTACCATCAATATCTTTGTGCCAAAAAGAGTATTGATATATACCTTCGGAAACAACAGTAAATATAGTTAAAGTTTGCGGATAATCGTGAGAACCATCTCTTGCAAGTTTTAGACAATTTCCATGAATACCACCAGACACAGAACTAATGTCATTATTGGTAGTGCTCCACCCTGTAACTCCATCTTCAAATGTTTCATTTGTTATTACACTCTTCCCACCCACAGGCTTAAATTCTATTGCACCCAGAAGCTTAATGCCGGGCCCGGTAAAGTGGAGTGTATTGCCTTCACAATCAAATCCAGGATTAGAAGGATCACCGATCACTATCCAATCGGTATATGTGCCGGATTGCTGATGATATTCATCTGCTAATAATGATATGAATTTACTTGCGATTGTAAGCAAACCAAACATTTGTCCGGCTGTCATTACTACTGTTAGATAGTTTCCGCTCGTTACAGTTCCGGTAACTGTGCTCCAGGCAGATCCATTCCAGAATCTATAAGAATAAGCACCTTCCCATTTTAAGCGAATTGTACCATTTGTTAAGCATCTGATATATTTATTAAACCCGTAAACATGGAATAATGCAGATACATCCTGTGTTCCAGGTTCCACATCTGTTACTGTACCATGATTTGCATTGCCGGAGCAATCGTAACCAGTGGATGGGTCGGGACAATAAAATAAAGCAGTAGATGGATTTAAAGTACTAATATCCAAAACACCGCTCCATATTCCACAATTCCAAATTTTTCCATTAAAATAAGTAGTGTCACCGCCTATTTTTAGATTGTTATCTGGGTCAGTTATACTGTTACCGACAAGGTCTGCATTCACATCTGTAGCAACAAGTATATTGTCGATATATAATTTCATAGTACCAGTTGTAGAATCATAAGTACCAGTAGCGATATATGTTCCAAAAAATAACGGCAAATTATAACTTATTCTTGCACCATTAGCACCATCACCAATATTAAATATCACACTATTTGTAGAATGTTTATAATATAATCCATATCCTAATGAGTTTAAATTATAATTAACAGACCTCTGCAACAGAAAAGCACCATAAACAGAATCAGAATTTGATGTTATCCCAACACTGATTGTGAATGAATTAGTACCTAAACTAATAACTTTACCGAAATCTACAAAAGCATCGGCAAACACCCCAGCCGGCTGTTCTACTATCTGAGCCATCAGGTTGCCCTTCCAATCTTTAAGCTGTCCGTTCTCTGGAACTTTGCCCTTAATGTACTGATCCAGCAAAGGCCACATTGGCGGCCTGTTTGGAAGAGCCTGAGCTTTCTGTAATCCCAATCCTAGTTTCATAAGATCCTACAGTGTTACAAATCTAAAATAAACTACTATTGAAGCAGCATTGGCATTTTTCAAATACAATGAATCCAGCTTTCCTGTTTGGATAGTAGTTGGAATTCCAGCCGGGAGTCTATCATATTCCGTGAAGTCTGCATTTTTGCATATCTGCACATCATCATCACAGTTTATCACTACCTCAGCGGCATTGGTGGGAACGGTAATAAGTTGAGTAGCTGCTGCCAGTATTGTTTTTGGGCTGAGGATAGCTGCATCTGCACCATCGGCACAGCTAAAATTATTACCTACAGGCACAATTTCTTTGCCAACTAATGTTCTTATAAAACTTCCTAATTGTTTCATCTTTACTCCTTAATTTCTGTATATTGAACGTCAAACTTTTCACATAGTTTTTTAAGGTTGAATTGAATTTCAGATATGGGCCTTAACTCATTTTCAACCTTAGTGATCCTGGCTGTATTGCTATCACCATTTAACTTAACAGCAGCAAAAAACCAGATCACAGCAACAAATATCATAACCGTTGAGAGCCCGGTACTTATCCAGAAAGTAGTTTTGCGGAAGGCATAAGCCTTATCTTCCCGCACCATTTGAAGCTTCTTACTGCTGCACATTTTTCAGTAGCACATTCTTGTCAGCACTGCCTTTAGAGGAACCAAAGAAATAACTTAAAACCATACCAAATCCAGTAGCCAGAGCACCAAATAATTGATTAACATATCCTAGTGATTGGCCCTTTAATGGTTGGAATATAAGAACACAGATAAGTGCAAAGAATCCAATTACAACAGTCCAGGCCAGAAGATACAAAGTTATGTCCCTTTTGCCTGTAACCCTGGTGATCTCTAATTCCCTGGATCTTGCATTTTGTCTGTCAAATAATAGAGCTTTCGATTCTTCTAAAGCCAAAGCCTGAAGATCTTTTTTATGATCCATTTCATACTGTTTAAGAGCCATGATATTAGCTTCATCTTGCAACGCAGTTTCAATGGAAGCAGGATCAGGATCACATCCAAGAACGCCAGCAATTGTATTTCCAAGTGATTCACCGGCATTGCCGCCAATAACTCCACCCAGTAATGGTAAACCTTTACCAATTATTGTTTTGCCTAAGTCTTTAAAACTAAACTTCATTTTCCTTCTCCTTATAAATATGGGGAGGGGATCACCCTCCCCAATACATCACTTACGATGCTATTTCATCCACGTTCTGATACATGGAAATGTAAGTTTCAGATGGGCCACCATGAAGCGCTGTGAGTGTAAGCGTCCAGAGGCCGTCACCAGCACCTTCCCAATCTGCGGAAAAGTTAAGCCCGGTGATAACTGCAAAATCATTTTCATCACCGTCAGCTAATATGATGAAAGTTCTTAATACATTGTTGAAGTGAGCGCTTTCAATGAATGACTTCTTGTCGTTAGTTATACCAACTAACTTCATAGAAATAGTAGATAATCGTTTGCCATCTCGCTGCCGGTTCCTGGTTGTTAATTTCTTAACCTCAGATTTTACGGTCAGCGCGTCATCACCGTCAGACAGCTCTTCCCAGTTATCAAAATTAGCTGCTAACTCTGTGCCCAGGTTATCCATGCCGTCAACTACAGCCGCCAGCTCCACAGCAGAATATTGGCCAACTCCCATAAAGAGCGTTCCACCTTTAAAGGTCTGGCTGAATAGATCCAGATCCAGGCTGGTTGCAATACCGGCTGGAGTATCTTCTTTGGTTACTGCCATAGCAGGAAAGAAGAGCAGCAAGCCATTAAGATCATCATTAGGGTTATCATTGGTCGCTGTAAGATAGTTCACGCCCAGCGCAAATACTAAGATCAGCAGCAACTTAAATACATTTAATTTCTTCATATCTTTTTCCTTCGATTGCGGGAGCCAGCAGCATACGCCAGCTCCCTTAATCATTATTTATTTTCTAGGATCCGGCTATCAGCTTGAATACTTGCACATAGTTAGTAACATAAGTAATGCCGGCGCGAAGTCTGATGTACCAGTGCCAGAACCAGGGAATGAATCTACGGGCAACTTCAGCATCAGTGCGCACACCAATGATAATGAAGGTAGGAATTCCCATGATTATGTAATTACTGGTCATGAAGCGGCCTTTTATTTGGATGCCGTCGAAGGTTACTTTTGCAGTTGCAGGATCTATAACCAATCTGGATGCCAGGTTGTTTACTTTGTTTTGAGCTTCAGAGCGGATGTCTATCAGGTCACTATGGCTTACATAGATCACAAATTTTTCCATGTGTTCCAGGTAATCTTCTCCAAACTGTTTCAGCGCGTAAGTAAAACGAGCGGCCCAGGTTGCATAAGTTGTTTTACCAATATTAGTAACATCACTTCCATCAGTAGCTAAAGCAATTACACCATCCAGTCCAGCCAGGGTAGCAGTTTCGGAATCTCTGTCACCTTTGAAGAGTAATTTTTTAAGAGCTTTCAAGGATTTGTTGCCAAGTTTTTTCAGGATGTAAGCAAGGTAGGCATCTTCACCATATTTATCTTTATAGGCTTCCACAGTTGTTCTGGCAAGTTTGTATTCACCTTTCAAGATTCCAGGTGTTACAGTAATTTCACCACTGGCAATAGCCTGAGCTGTAGGCTCATCATCTAGCTCATTCACCAATATCAGATCGGCAATAAGTCCAGCGTCCAACTTATTATCTTTACTGATGTTAGTTACGGTAATTTCCTTCAGCGTATCATCGTCGATGGTTTCCAAAACCTCATCAATAAATTGATCGCTGTTGGTTTCATTCAGAATGTTCATGTTCTCAGGATTACCATCCTGGGCCCATTTTTCCACAATCTTAGTATGGTAATCCTGTACTTCAACTTCAACACCAGCGATTTTAACTTTTTTAGTTTTCACTTTGTCATCTCCCGGTTCACTTTGAATTGAATTGTTAATTGCTTTATTGAGGATCTTAGTCATATCCTGTAGAGCTTTCACGATCTCTTTGCCATCAATGCCTGTGTCAGCTTTTTCCAGAGTTTGGATCTTATCATCAATAACTTTCAGAGAAGATTTGTCACCGGTAGCTTCAACAGCTTTTCGGATGTCTCTAAGTTCTTTGATGAGATCTTCATTAGAGTTTTGGATCTCAGTGTCATCAGCCTTACCATAGATAGAAACACCGTTAAAGCTTTTGGCTTTGATCTTCTTCCAGGTCTCGCTCTCCATATCACATTTAAGAACTTGCACCCAGGAGCCAATTTTGGTGTCAGGGAAGTGCTCTGCATCTTTAGATTTTAAGATATAAGATTCCACTATTTGAACGTCATCCACAGGATTCATATTATGGTTCACATCGTTGCGGCCAATAAATCCCTTTGATAATACGAAATGATCCTGAGCCTTATTTACTTCTCCCGCACTGAGCTTATCGCCCTGTGAGTCCATTGTATCAGGTTCAAGTACAGTTACATGAAGTCTGCCCTGGTCGGTGCTCTTGAATTTGGTAGAGCTGGCTATATGATTATAACCAATCCCTTCCGAACTCTTAACAACAACGCCTTTGCCGTTTGCCGGCTTTACATCATCAAACAATAAAGAAATAAGCTCCACATCCACATTGCGCAGATCACCTTTCTTTAGGGTTTTGCGTTTGAATAAGTTTTTCATTCTTATCCTCCTTAGTTATTCTGCGCATCTGTAAAGAAGCGCTCTTCATCGGTTACATAATCTTCCAACAGGTTGCCAAAATCAAAGTCCTCTGCTTCCACTCCCCAGCCAAATTCTGCATTGAATTCATCGGCCAAAATAGAAGCAAGCTGCTGTTGCCCTGGTTGGATCTTATTAAAGTACCACAGCTTCAGATCACTGTTGTTATCGCTTCCCAGTTTACCGGGAGTCTCTGTGCTCATTATGCGTGGTGGTGTAGTATGATAGGCAAATATGCCGTTGCGGTATTTCTCTTCTAATTGCTTCTGGCCATCGGCGGTCATATCCTTGCGGAGTTTCTCAACTCTAATCTTCACATTAGGATCACCGGATTCTAATATAATACTAGAATGCTGTTTCTTATTCTGGATGGCAGTTTCAAATTGTGCTTTAATAGCAGCAAAGCCACCTTCATTTGTATCATCAGAGTTGTCAGTATCTATGTCCAGCAGTCCATCTACCAGGATAAGATAATCAATGAACAATCCATTTTTGAAGTTGTTATAATCTAAAGTTTTAAGCTCTTTTAATATTTCAATATTAGCAGCGATTGGCAGGCTTTTAAGTCCCCAGGCCTGGCTTTTGTGAGTCTCTTCCATTAGATGGATCACATCCTTTCCGGCAAAGAAGGTCATCTTTGTACCGCGTCGCTGAATGTAATCTGGAACCAGGAAGCCCATGTCATTATAATTTTCCAGGATCTCAGTTTCATTGGGAAGCAACCTCTGAAGGCCAACCCATTCACCGCGTAAATTACGCAGCTTTATCAGGAAGCCATTACCACAGGCGTTATCATATTTTATACTCTGTCTAAGTAGATCTATTTTATTAAATTTAGGTGGAGCCTGACAAGCTTTCCACCAGGCCATCACTTGCTCATTTTTACAGTCAAAACGCTTCACTGTATTTTTAGAGATAGCATCTATGCAGCCAAAATGATACTCATCTACAGTCATAAGATCCAGCAGTTTCTTCATACTGTATGGAGCCGGGATCTTTGCCTGGCTGGCCACGCTTTTACTGATCCGGCTTTTCTTGAACCAGCGATATTTTCCCAGGTCAACTTTTTCTGTTTTCAATTTGCGTTCTAGTACGGTATCAATGTCAACCATCAGCACACCATTGCCCTTCACGGTGGTTAAATGAAATCCCTTTCTCATGTTTTCTCCGTCTGCGTGGTTAGTTTAGCAATTCGCACCGGATGGCTGGAATCGACATAACTATTATAATATTCAATCTCTGGAAAATCTTTTTTAATCAGTGTTTGGTATTGATCCCGGAAGCTTTCTTTCAGTGTGTATAATGCCAGATCTGGATCTGGTATGTCACTCGCAGCATCAACTATCAAAAATATATCAAAGGCTAGATCTGTGCTGGTAAATCTCTTCCTGGTTCCATCCTTTCCGGTTTCTTTATGAATAGTAACAAGCGAAGCATTAAAGCCGGTAGTGAGCACATCTGGAACGCTGTTTGGATTTGTCTTTCTATTGCCAGCTACAATGCCGGTATTTTTCAAAGCTGTGTCTATATTAGATCTGATCGTGGAAAATCTGGTTGTAAACTTTTCCATCAGGCTCCGATCCTTTGCAGTCTTTGTAATACATAACTTTTACGATCTTTCAGAATATCAGCAAAAATGTTACGGGCCGGGATTCCTTCCCGTTTGATCTTATGAATTATGGCCCAGGCCATCTGTTCAGGTTTCATTATATTGCCGCGCTTATCAGTCCAGCTCAGGCCCTTTCTTTGCACCCAGCCCAGGATCGGCGCAAATGGTGTCCATGATGGTTCCTTTCCACCTAAAACATAAGGTTCGTGCTTTACGTTGGATCCTACCCGCAAACTCATTCCCCTGCTTAAATTTCCTTTTATCACATAGGTTGTATTACGGTAGAAGTCACCACGATCTTTAATGTTCTTATCCAGGATCATGCGTTTGGCATCACCAACAAGAACGCTCCCAATTTCATTCAGAGCTTTTTCCAGTTCGTTGTATATTTTAAGCCAGATGTCCATTACAGATCACTCCAGAGGTTAGATGTAAATGAATCGTTGTCCCACCAGTTGGTGGTTTTTTCAGTATCTTCCTCACATAATATAGCACACTGCACACGATTCTTTTTGCGCCCGGCCAGGTTCACCAGGTTACGCTTGCCATCTTCAGAAAGATAAAGATTTAAAATGTTAAGTGCTTGCAGCTCCAGGGTTTTCTTTTTCTTTTCTATAGTTGCATAACTAATCAATTGAGTTTTATTACCATCCATCCCGGTGCTTTCAATTATGCCTTTGCCTATTGTTTTAAGATTAAGAAACTCCATTGTGTTGCGCAGCATTATGTAACTGTAAGCAAGTTTATAAGCTACAACAATAGCCGCAGATGGTGAGTCACCTGCGGCTTCTGTATAGGAGTCATCACTTGTATTTGTTTTCAGCCACAGCATTACACCTGGCTGATGTGCTGTTACTAGATCTACAATTCCAGTTTTGCCGGTTAAGTCTGAAAGGTTAAGAGTTTTTAAAACATCTGCCTGTGCTACCGGAATTACTGCTGCCATATTTCCTACCTCATCTTATGGTGTGATTTTCAATCACAGGTAGATAACCGGTCAAAAGCAGATGTGCTTAGATGTCACAAAAAGAAAGCCCGCGATCACTCACGGGCTTAAATATTTACTGTATTGCTGGTTAGTTTTGTTAGAATTTATAAGTTACATTTATTGAATTTGGCGTTGCTTCTATCGTAACCGGTTTCATAATATATGAGATGCTTATCAGAGATGCAGCAGTTGTAACTAAACATACAATAGACTTTCTGTCTTTCCTCTTTTCAAGCTGCTCAATAATTTTAGAATAATCCAGATTACTCTCATTGTTTTTATACCAGTGGATGTCATGTTTGATCTCATTCACTTCAGTTATACTGTCATAAGCCAGAGCTGCACAGGTAATGAACACACCAAAATGGAAGAGGCTGAACTTCATTTCTTTAAGCTGCTGCTCATCAGCTTTATCCTCAACTATTTCATCACAACACAAATTCAAAGATACTAAGATCACAACCAATACGATCAACATTTTTTTCATCTTAAACCTCCCTTTCTAAAATCAATCTATCAAATAAGTTAAAATGCAGTGCAGCTTCCATCTGCATCATCTGGCTCAAAGCTTTAAATACTTCCGAAGTTCCAGCTAATGGTTGTATGAGGGCCTCAGTTTCATTAACATTATAAATCACATTCAAGCGCAAAGCGTTTGTCAGTTCTATAATTTTACTCTCATAGGCCCAACCAATTGCAGGAACTCCATACAAACAACTCAAAACAAATCCATGATATGGCATTCCCACCAGCAGATCAATGCTCCTGAAGTTATCCAAATGCTCTATCATGTCAATGGTTTTGTGCGGTGGAATCTTCGCTACATCTTTTAAAACACTGCTCACCGGTTCCACCAATGTGCGGTTTGCTAGTCTCTCACCATAGGTATTAAAGAAGATGAACCTGGCATTCTTTTCAGCTTCTAAATGTAAAAGCAATTTCTGTGCAGCAGCCACCAGATCTGCATCCTTGAACTTACCACAATCCCTCAGCATAACACCAACAGTGAAAGGGCTGTCATCTTTTTTCTTATCCAGGAAGGGCTTATAATTCCAAACCAGATCCGGGAGCAGGAATGTTTTATTATTTACACTTCTCAGCTCAGTGTAAGCGTAAAGATCTCTAACCGAAACAAACCGGCAGCGCTTCAAAATAGAGGCGTACACTTGCAAGAAAGGCATTTTGCGCTCAGTACCTACACTTCCTATTGAAAGGCCACAGGTTGGCTTTTTCCTATCTTGAACAGCCATTAAAAAGTTGATCCTGTTTTTCTTAACATTAGGATTCAATATGCCACCACCTCCAAAGATAGCAGCATCCACCTCAGCCAGGGATGTTAAGTGGTAAGGAATAAATTCTATCTCAGGATATTTATTGGCCATCAGATAAAGATAAAAATCATCTCCGGCATTGTTGCTTTTGTAATTTCCTATCATTGCTATTTTCATTTTTTAACTCCTTCAATTGCGTCATCTACAGCATTTACGATCACATCAAGCTGGCTGTAAGTATCATATTTTCTAGCTGCTGTCAGCATCTCTGCGGATCTCTTTTTATAGCTATGATCCACCCGCATGATCTTAGTGGCCCAGTCATTTATCCCGGCATCACGGTGGATTACCAGTTGCCCGATCTCACCAATACCAGATCTGTCATTTACTATTACCGGAATCCCGTGAGCCATTGCTTCAATGCAAACCCGGCCCGTACCACAAACATCATTCTTATAAACTGGATAAAGCAGGATTTTAGTTTCTTTCCAGATGGCTTCCATATCTTCTGCATAAGATCTGCATTCCAGATTTTCAGGCCAGTCAACCTTAGCATTAGGATCATCTGTTTCAACAATAAAGTTAAAACCACTAGGAACATTGATTGCCAGAAATTGCTCACTAGGCATTGCTTTTGCTAGTCTCAGAATGAAAGCTTCTCCATCCAGGTCTTTGCCAATTGTTGGGATTACTATTTTGCCGTGCTTGTTTCCAGTTCCACCCACCGGGCCAACGTAAGGAACGTAAGATCTATCAGCGCAGATCCCGTACATGGATGAAAGCAGATTGGCAGCCCAATCATTATTTGTAATTACAGAATCAGCAAAATTGAAAAGCGTATGATTACGATTAATAAAATCCTCATTCCAATCTTTAGAAATATCTCCCACTGGAGTAGGTTGAACATTTCTCCACCATCTTACCAGTACCACATAAGGGATGCCTAACTTCATGCAGCTCTTAGCAGCGGCCTCAGCCGGACGGCCATAAGAAACTACACACTGTGGATCTTCTATTTTCATAGCAGCGCTCAAAGCATTGTCAAAGTTCTCTCTGGTATAAACCTGATACTTCACACCGTTTATCGTTTCGGTTTCTTCGATCTTATTTTTTACATTACACACCAGGCAGCTTACATCATATCCCAGGGCCGTAAAATACTCAATGATTATCTGCATGCTTTGTTCACCACCGCGCGGCTCCCATTTGTAAGGATGATGATGAAGCACAAACATTATCTTCTTTTCGGCATAGAGTCTGTAATCTAGTTTCTTAATCAGGTGGGATGATGAGAATCTATCTATTACAAGTTTTCTTGCTTTAGGAACCAGATTAAGATGATCTTTAATAAAGCGTAAAAGCACTTCACTTACGAGCCTTTCCATATCCCGATGTGCTCCACTCCAAAAATCTTTGGCTCTTCCCCATTCCCAATCGTAAACTATAGGAAGCAATCCACAAAGCATTCCTTCGGCAATTGCATAATGGAATCCTTCATGCTCACTGAAGCTGGCAATGAAACTCTTATCAGCGAACCATTCAACTAGATCCTGCTTATCATCTATCTTATCAAAGTCCAGGTTGTGTTGCTCTATAAAAACTTTATCCTGCAAACCATATTCTATGATCTGCTGTTCACATACTAGATATTCATCAGATGGAAAAGTGGAAAGCATTGGATTACAGCGTATGTGCAATTCCCAGCCGTCATCTTTTTCACATAGCAGCTTAAAGAATTCGATTAACCGGTCATATCTTTTACGCGGTTTCATATCAATAGAAACAGCAGCGATCTTCTTTGTCATCTGCTTATTATCAGCGATCTTAAACTTACTTACATCAACAGCATTAGGCAACCAGAAAGCAGGCTTTCCCGCCAGAAGTGGGAAGCGATTAAAGAAATCCATCCTGGCATCACGATTAATAAACCACAGCAGATCTACATTATCAAAATTGATCTTTGTTATTACTCCACTCTGCACTTCCCAGTCATGGATCCGCAGCAGGGTTTTACCGGTAAAGCTCTTCTTAAATATATTACCAGCTAACCCATTGGCCCATTCGATCCAGAGCACTTCAGCATCATCAACGCAGCGGCCTGCATCATGAGTAATTACTTCCACCTTCTTTTTAATTTGATCCAGATAAGGCCGGGCAAAGTGAGTAGCGTTTGGTTGTGTAATAAACTTCATCTTATTTTTGTAGTTTTTTTTTACTTTGCCAGACAGTAGCTCATTCCACATCTCAGCAACAGCTTCATAACTATGAAATTCATCACAGAACTTTTTTGTTCTTTTGGAAATGTCGCTGAGTTTCTCAGGATTAGATAATAATCTTTCAAAGGTTTTTACCACGCTTTCAATTGTATTCCCGCACATTCTCACCGGGCACTTTGTAAGCGTTACCTTTCCATTACTCTGAACCAATGCCTGTGAAGATACATAACACACGGTCGGAATTCCAAACTGCATAGCCTCCAGCGCACTCATGCCATAGAAGCCGGCTTTCGCCTGGTCAAAGAATATAGTGGCTTCCTTTTTCATTTGAACCACATCATGCCGGCTGTGGTTGGCCACTATCTTGTAATTGAATTCATATCCTTTTGCCAGTAATATTTCCATTGCTGGAGCAAAGATGTCATCAGTACCTTTCACTTTTCTATTGCTGGGAGTGTGTAAAATAAAGGGAACACCCCTGGGATGCCAGGTGTTATCTTGTTTGCGGCTGTCTATGCAGGCCGGTAAATAAATACCATGAAGAGCTGGATAGTTCAGATCTGGAGTTATCGCTACACGATGAGTGGTGAACTTTAAAAACTCCTGGATCTTTTCCGGTGTTGCTTTTCTGAATCTGGCTCCACCCACCAGGCTTATCAGGATCTTATCTTCCGGGATCTTAATAAAATTCCATTCGTTATAAATTGGAAGATCATCTTTCTGAATTATTACATCGGCTGCATCTACAACTTTTTGAACTGGTGTAAGAAGGCGGCGGCTGTAACTGTTACGCACACTGTTATTTTTGATCCTCTCCTGAATAGAGATGGGCCGTGTGTCACTGAAATCACTCAACACCAGATCAACCTGGTCGCCTTCTCCATTCCTGTCTTTGATTACTTTTACAGTGTGTCCCTTTCTTTTTAATGCTGCTGCTAGATGGATCACCGGCGGCGCAAAATTAAGGCTGGTCAGTATTACTATTTTCATTCTCGCTCCTATTCGTAATCGCATTTATTATCATCAGTATTGAATTTGGTTGAATCAATTTGTGAAAGTTGACTTTTTATTTTTTCATATCTATCTAGTTTATTCTTTAATTCATCAATATCAGAATTCACTTTTTTAAATGCTTCTTTAGTGGCAGCTTCTTTTGTTAGAAATATTTCTTTTTCTTTTATCCATGTAGAATCCATTCCTATACATATCTTATAATCATATTCAACATCATCCTCATTATACATTACTTTTGATTTATAGCCTTCTACATATCCATCAATTATAGCTTCCTCACTTGAAACATAACTTGGATTAATTGCTATGAAAACATTTTGTTCCATTTTGAATTTTGGATCTTTCATTTTTTCTCCTGTCCTTTTACATTACAATTGCAGTTTCAGTGCGGCATTTCCAATGGAACGGTGGGAACGGTGTATGAGCTCCACTCACTCCAATTGGTTCATCATTGCCATCATAGATCACATCTTTTTCACTTACCCAGGGAGCCAGGTTTTTAATTTGATCCCGTGCAGCATCCAGGCTGCCTTGATTCATTTCCACAGCCAGCAGTTTGTCGCGGATCTCCAGCGCATCACTAAGAGGATAAACTTCACCTTTAGAAACTAGCGCATAACATATATCACTGGTATGGCTATCCATTGGATTGATTAAGATATATCCCTTTGCACCGGCTTTTTCATAACCTCTCAGCCGGCCAAACTCACGAACTCTCAGGCTGGTATGTTCAGCTAATCCCTGCCAGTACGGACGGCCCTTTTGGGCTAGAGCTCCAAATTGGTTTTTAAGAACATCAGTAAGCTGGTGGGTAGTGAAGCCGCGATCTATTGCCTTAAAGATCTCTTCACTGAATTTACTGGAAAGATCTGAATTGAAGTGTTCACCGATCCAAAAATTCTGCTGCCGTGATAGTGTAGAAGCCTGGCCACTTTCCATAGTTCCAAAAAGCCCGATGCCAATTTGAGAGCTCACTTCTTTCTGTGCGTCATTGAGCCCATATTTATAACTTTTCTCCATGAAGGTTTTGGTGTCTTTACGAACCTCAGCAGCAAACTCTTCTCCCAGTGTTGTGTTTATACTACCAACCAGATCATCCATCACAGCCGGAGTAAGTTTCTGTGTTTGCTTTGTTGCTATCAGCATTCTTATTGCCTGCTTGCTGGCTACCTTCACACTATCTTTCCAGGCATTATTTAAAACCTGATAATAATCATACATCAATTGGTCATATCGGTTCATAATCGGTTCACTCTTGCTTTGCCTTTGCGGGGATTGAATCCTGGGAATCTTTGCAGCCAGCCTTCAGTTGCATCAATACCATCCAGGAAGCCATCCGGGAAAGAAAGAAACTCTTCTTCAAAGGTTTTGGTGTCTTGCCCGTCCGGGTAGATTATCAATCCCTGTTCAATAATTGTTTCCAAACTTTCACAGCGTTCCAGTTTGTTCTCTTTGTTGTAGTGCGGTTTTATAAAGTGACTAATGGAAGATCTGTTATTAGCTTTACACCACAGATTCAGATCACGGCAAAATCTTTTTGCCTGGCTAAAGTTACCTTCCACAGCAATTTTCAATTTAAATCCGTGCTTGCCGTGTAAGATTTCAAAATCTCTGTAGAAGCTTTCAAAAAATGAGCTGTCTTTTTCCTGCCGGTCACGGCAATGGCTCACATAATATTTCTCTTCAAATTTGAAGCCACCAACGTAAGCTTTGCGGCAATTCTTTTCACCATAAGCAGGATCCACATACAATCTGGCAGGGCAGCCTTTATGTTCCGGGAGCCTATTCCAGCGCTTGAACCATTCCCATTTAAAAACTTTACCTTCAATGATCTTCTGGCCCATCATCTCACGCAAGTAGGTTACAGTTCCCAGTATCTTTTTAAGTTTCTTTAATGCAGCATCCGTCCACATTGCCGGCCAGATTGTTTTGCCTTTCTTATCTTCAATTGGAAAGCGAAGCATTATTTTACCACCAGATTTTAAGTGTTGCAGATCTTTGATCTTAACTTTTGGATTGTTGCTTTTGATCTCTTCGATCAGTTCATCTTCCATCTGACAGATGGCAAAGTTCGGATGAGTAAGGTTGCCCTTCCATACAGCAATAAATTTACCAGGATCATCCTGGCTGCCAAAGTAATATGATAAAACGCTAATGAAACCAGTGCTAAGGC